>OIXH01004114.1_pt1 | contig 12147 bp, 12 predicted proteins | sample 1587741 | NCBI WGS metagenome assembly OIXH01 (sample SAMEA3888916, study PRJEB22519) | human gut metagenome | biome: human gut; feature: human-associated habitat; material: faeces | place: Denmark | collected 2011 | reverse complement strand
AATTATTTTGTCATACAATATCCGCCTGCCTACAGACAGCACTCAATCATATCATAAATTGTGGCATCGAAAGAGTCACCTATTCTCTTAACAATATCTCTGTTGTATTGGCTTTTTGACGGTCCAACGCCATTTGCCGTAATGGTCTCAGGCAGGCTGCTCATCATACTGCCTCTCTCAATCCACTTTATTGTGCTGCCCACGATTCCGTTGCTGTAAAATGCCGTGATAAAAGCAATGTCACTATCATCCAGGCTGTAGCCCTCTGCCTTTTCCAACACAAAGCGGCGCACCACCTGCGTAACCACGGCATCCAGATATGTCCTTAATACCCTGCCGTTTTCCGATGCATAAATGTGCATTATCGCCTCGCGGTTATTAAGAATAAGGGCAGCGACTCTGGCATATGCATCATGAAATGTCACGCCTTCCTTTGCCTCATCCATCACAAGCCTGACCTCGTCCTCAAATATGGCCTCAAGCACATCATATATGTCCTTGAAATAATAGTAAAATGTATTTCTGTTTATCTCACACTGCTCGCATATATCCTTGACTGTAATCCTGTCAAGCGGTTTGTTTTTCAGTATATGTAAAAAAGTCTGCATTATGGCTTTTCTGGTAAATGTTGCCATGTGTATATCTCCTGCTGTGCGTATTATACATAAACCCTACTCTCAACCGCCATTATATTACGATTGTTATATTTTTGTCAAACTATGTCTCCGTGTAACTTCAAAGTAAATTCAAAGGCCAACACCAAAAGAAAGAAACATATCCATTAAAATCCAAAGTCCGCATAATCCTGCGGCAGAAACCTATGATATATGATATGACAGCCCTCATCATGGAAGCAGTAATAGTATGTGTCATCCGGCTCATTTAAGAAGCGGATGTAACAGTCAAATTCACCGTTTTGCATATCCTTTTTCTCGATATTGTCCGAGTATTTGTAAAACAGCTCAGTTATCTGCTCCATGGTGCAGCCATGCGCGCCGACAAGTGCAATCAGCTCACTTATAAACTCGTTGTCAGCTGTGTTTTCATGCACATACTCACTGCCCTCAGGTGGTATCTCTACGCAGAAGCGCTCATTTTTTGCGGTGACCTTTATCTCACCTATGGTGTCAGTAAGCTGTTTTGGCAGGTTGTTTGGAGCAAGGATTTCAAGCATCTGCTGCTCTGAAATCATGCCGGTTGCAATTTTATTATCAGCCCCTGCACACTCAAAGAAATGTCTGAGCGTGGAAAGAGGATAATACAGTCTGACTATTTCCTTCCTGTAGCCAAGCTTCGCCTGCTGCTCCTTTACAATGTCAATAAGGCTCTTCGCTAGACGAGCGTAACCGGTGGTGCTATAATCGCCGCTGTAATTATTGCTATAATTGCCTTTATAATCGCCACTATAATTCACTTTGTCGTCAAAATCGCTTGTTTTCGTCATACCGATAGCTTCTCTTCCTCCCGGCTTTTAAGGTTTTTCTAGGGCATGCTCACCTTATCGAGTATTCCTGTCAGGTGTGCTATAGCCACGCCATAGTTTGTCATCGGCACATGCTGAGTGCGTGCCCTGTCTATTCTTGATAATACATATTTTCTGTTAAACATGCAAGCACCGCACTGAATAACGAGATCGTACTGAGAAAGATTATCAGGGAAGTCTGTACCGCTTGTAATATCCACGGTAAGCTCCTCACCGACACGCTTTCGAAGCAGGTTCGGAAGCTTCACCCTGCCTATATCCTCTGCGAGAGGCGCATGTGTACAGCACTCTGCGATGAGCACCCTTGAGGATGGCTTTAAGGCATCAATTGCCCTTGCGCTCTCCACATAATATGGCAGATCACCCTTGTATGCTGCAAAAAGCACTGAAAATGATGTGAGCATACTCTCCGCCGGTTTGTGCTCGTACACATAGCCAAACACCTGTGAATCTGTCACGATGAGCTTTGGCGCGTGAGATAATGCTGCAAGCGCATCTGTCATTTTGTCAGTCGTCGTGCTCATCACAAGACATTTTCTATCGAGCAATTCCCTGAGTGTCTGCACCTGTGGCAATATGAGTCTGCCCTTTGGCGCCTGGATATCCTGCGGCATAACAAGAAGCACCAGGTCTGTCTGAGAAACAAGGTCTCCCAGGATAAATTCCTGTCCGAAATCCTCAGGCAAAAGGCGTGTGAGTGCAGAGATAACGGCATCCATTCCCTTGCCCTTTAATGCGCTGACTGCTACAACCTCAAAGCTATTGTCTGCATTTTTGCCCATCACAGCACTGTTTTCCTCATAAACCCAGCACTTCGCGGCCTCTATTGCAGCATTGTCAAGCTTTCCCCTGCTCTTTTCCTGTGCCTCTGTGGAAAGCAAAATCTCGTCTATCTTGTTTAAGGCAAATACAACCGGGGTATGTTTTTTTGCAAATAGCAGGCTCCACTCTGCCTCATCCTTAAAAGCTTTTTTAAACGGTACCCCTGCCTTCTTTGCAGCAATGACCTCTGCAATATCAAGCACTACAACGGCTATGTCTGTCTTCTCTGCTGCCAGATGAGTCTTTTCCACACGTCTTTCACCAAGCTCACTGTCATCATCAAAGCCCGCCGTATCAATAATCACGCACGGTCCGAGCGGATGTATCTCCATCGACTTGTACACAGGGTCGGTTGTCGTACCTGCCACGTCAGCTACAATGGAAACCTCCTGCTTTGTAACCGCATTTATCAGAGATGACTTACCACTGTTTGTCTTTCCGTATATACCTATATGAAGTCTGTTGGCAGAAGGCGTCTCATTCAAATTTCCCATATGTCCTCCTTTAGAAACGGAAATCACGCTTTCCGTCTGCAATATCATGTATATGCTCATAGCAGGTCTGCTTAACCTTTGGATTGGTAATCTTTTCTATTTCCCTATCGATGAGCTTCATTCCAAGCTCTCTTGTCTGCGGGCTTGCATAGTCCTCGAGATATTCCTTAAGTGTCATGAGTGCGTTCGGATGACAGCAATTAAGTATCTGCATGCTCTTGCACAGTGCCATAAAACGGTCTCCCGTTCTGCCTTCTCTGTAGCAGGCTGTACAGAAGGACGGAATATAGTCCATCTTCATAAGCCAGTTTACCACCTCGTCAAGTGTTCTCTGGTCGCTGACATCAAACTGCTCCGATGTTGCCTCTGCATTTTTCTCAGCCTCCGGGTCTGCATAGCCTCCAACACTTGTCTTGGATGCGCCGCTGATCTGTGAAACACCAAGCGGCAGAACCTTTTCACGGACAGCCTGGCTCTCACGGGTTGAGATTATCATTCCTGTGTATGGCACTGAAATACGGATAAGTGCGCATATTTTGGCGAAGGTATCATCACTGATGCCATTGTCAAATACATCCGGGTCTATATCATCTGCGTGCTTTATACGCGGCACACTGATGGTGTGAGGACCTACACCGTGCACTGCCTCAAGGTGCTCTGCATGCATCAGAAGTCCTGCAAACTCGTACTTGTATTTGTCCAGTCCGAAAAGTACACCAAGTCCCACATCGTCAATGCCGCCCTCCATAGCACGGTCCATAGCCTCTGTGTGATATGCATAGTCATGCTTTGGTCCTGTCGGATGAAGCTGCTCATAGCTCTCCTTGTGATATGTCTCCTGGAAGAGTATGTAGGTTCCGATTCCTGCCTCCTTGAGCTTTCTGTAATTCTCCACTGTAGTGGCAGCGATATTTACATTTACACGACGGATAGCTCCGTTTTTGTGCTTGATGCTGTAGATTGTGTTGATACACTCGAGAATATACTCAATCGGATTGTTTACAGGGTCCTCTCCTGCCTCGATTGCAAGACGCTTGTGTCCCATATCCTGAAGGGCTGTGACCTCCTTTACTATCTCCTCCTGAGTGAGCTTCTTTCTCGCAATATGCTTATTTTTCATGTGATATGGACAGTAAACACAGCCGTTCACACAGTAGTTTGACAGATAAAGCGGTGCAAAAAGCACGATTCTGTTTCCGTAGAAATCCTTCTTTATCTGCTGTGCAAGCTTGTAAACCTCGTCAAGCTTCTCCGGAATCTCACAGGCTAAAAGCACTGATGCCTCTCTGTGTGTGAGTCCTTTTTTTAGCTTTGCTTTCTCGATAATCGCATCGATAAGCCCTATATTATTTTTGTTTGCCTCTGCGTATTCGAGAGTCTCTTTGATTTCCTCGTCTGAGATGAATTCCTCAGCCTTTAATGATTTTACGTTGTACATTTTTATCTCCTTCTATATCCTGGTGCTGTTTTATATTTATTAATCGTAACTATTAATCAAAAATCTGCGTAGTCCCCGCGCGACACCACCACCTGATAGCCGATGCTTTTCATCCGGTTTTCCATGCAGAAGCGGCACTCTGCAGCCTCATCTCCGGTGCAGATTTTATTGTCGTAAAGCTTGTATTTGTCACGGACATTGACCGGTGAGAGGTTTGGCATCACGACATTGGCACCCGACTGTATACCCTTTTCCCTGCCGAGCGGATGGATTGTGCCAAGCGCTGTCGTGGCAGGCAGCAGCACTTTTGGATGTATGAGCCTGATGATTGAAAGCAGGCGAAGCGTCTCATCCATCGTACCTGACTTCTCGTTTGCAAAAGGTGTATCCTTCTGCGATATGAACGGACCGATTCCAACCATGTGAGGCTCAAGCTCCTTTATAAACTGCAAATCCTCGTACAAGGTCTCCACTGTCTGTCCCGGCGAGCCGACCATGAAGCCGCAGCCCACCTGATATCCTATCTCTTTCAAATCCCAAAGGCACTGCTTTCTGTTTGCAAGTGACATCTCTGCCGGATGAAGCCTACTGTAATGCTTTTCATCCGCAGTCTCATGGCGCAGCAGATATCTGTCTGCCCCTGCATCAAAATAGCTCTGATAACTCTCCTTTGATTTTTCTCCGATAGAGAGTGTAACTGCGCAGTCCGGATACTTTGCCTTAATCCCGGACACTATCTCACAGATGCGCTCATCCGTGTAGTACGGATCTTCACCTCCCTGCAGCACAAAGGTACGAAAACCAAGCTCATAGCCGCTCTCGCAGCATGCCATAATCTGCTCCGTACTCAGGCGGTAGCGGTCCGCATGGGTATTGCTGTGCCTTATACCGCAGTAGAGACAGTCGTTTTTGCAGTAATTGGTAAACTCTATCAGCCCTCGTATAAAAACCTGATTGCCATAGGTCTCGTGTGCTTTCTCAGATGCCCTCTTTCTAAGGTAATCAACTGCCTGCATATCATCCGTCTCAAGCAGCATATGCAGCTGCTCGAGGGTGATATTCCGGCAGGCCGTAATTTCATCTATAATTTTTATTATTGCTGTATTTTCTGTCATGCTTTCTCCTGTAGTCTGGTCTGCTTTATTTATTAGAGTAAACTGTCTTCACTCCTATGCCATCCAGCCTGCCAATCCTGCCGGACAAAGCACTGATAATATCCTGTGGTGCGTCAATCGCCACACTGATGATATTCACGTTCTTTTTCTCGTATGGGATACCCATGCGCCCAACAATAAAGCTGCCGTACTCATGCAGCAGATGATTAAGCTGCTCAACCGAATCCGGGTTTTCAACTATAATGCCGATCAGGGCTATTCTTGTTTCCATGCGTTACTCCTTATATCTTGTATTTAATATGAACAAAGGGTGCACTTCGCCGGAAGTACACCCTAAATCTTAAAATGTTCTTCCTCCTCATACGTGAAGCAACTATCATCTGCTCACAGTATTTGGTGTCAGTGACTCTGAATTATAACATCAGAGCCTTCAATGTCTGCAGGCTTGAAGAAAGAGAGCTGTTATCAGCATGTCTCGCTTCTTGCGTGCTATCTAATATCTAATCCGATTGTATCATGTCTAAATCATTTCAACAATATTATATCTGCTTGTTTCCCGAAATATACACTATTTTGGGACAAAAAAAGAACAGCCATCGTTCTGCTGTCCTTTAGGAGAAGGTATTTTACTATGGGGATAGTAAAAATATATAATGTATTGGGGGGTTTTTACGTTAATTATAGTATCATGTGCCATGAAAAATGTCTATTATCGTGATGCACAAACATGTATAAATTTTCAATTATTTTTTATGCAATATGTATATCATTGATTTAAGATAATCATTTGGTTACAATTACGGCCCATTAAGAATTTCAATATTTTTGAAAAGAAATCTACTTACAAGTTGACTTTTTTAACCTAAAGGAAGAAAATAGAAACATAAATTGGAAGGAAAGGAGCGGACTCTCATGAAGAAAATACTGGTTTTACCACTGTTGCTTTGTCTTATATTCTGCTCCTTTCTAAGTCTCGACAAAAATCTGGACGAATTTGATCCTGACCGCACAGCATACGGTTCATACGATCACAGGGTTGTCTGGGGCTCTTATGCTTCTTCTGATAAGGCCGCGCTTCCACAGCAGGAAGTTTTGGACTCACGCGCAGTACTTTATTCAGAGTCAGATATGTCGGCTCTCATGGATTGCCAGTATATAGAAGAAATACCTTCTTTTCCTGAAGTCATATGCCGCATCCGTACCTCTTCGCTTGGTTTTTTAGGCAGGCTTACATCCAATTTAAGCTGGCTGGGTGCGTTACTCCAGTTAATACATATTATTTTATTCGCATATGCCGCTATCGTGGTCATGCGCATATGTCTCACAAACACGAGCCGGCGCTTTATTATCCGTTTTATCCACGACAAGGATGGGCATAAACTAATTTCCTTCGCTGATTATTTCAAAACTCGCGCATATGCGGAGGAAATATAACTTAGATACATTAAATAAACATTTTCTCCGCGTCATGCTGACAAAGTAAAACGGAGGATTTAAAATGCTTGAAACAATAATAATTGTCGTGTGTGCTGCCGTTTGTATCGGCGCTGCAGCCTATGCCTGGTGGATGGAGAACGGTCCTGAGAAGGACGACAGTGATGCAGCCGGAAAGAACAGCCAAGGCCGTGCTTATACCAAATACGACAGCAATATCAAGGATGATATTGTCTTTCACAAAGCACACAAATAATGATAACATTTATCAACATTAGTAACTATAAACCTAAATAAATTATCTCACCCAATTTGTCATGCATCATCTTTAACCCGGATGATTTATGGCAGAACAAAACGAGCCGCAATCCTGATACCCACAGGATTGCGGCTCGTTTTTATATTTCTGTTTCTGTATCTTTACTTATTATTCGATGTACTAGATATTAAGCATATCGCTGAGCTCCTTGAGCGCTCCGTCTGTCTCATGTGCGAGAACCTTCTTTGCAAGCAGCTTTCCAAGCTGAACACCTTCCTGATCGAAGCTGTTTACATTCCATAAGAAGCCCTGGAACATGATCTTGTTCTCAAAGTGTGCAAGGAGTGCACCAAGAGATGCAGGATTTACCTGGTCTCCGATGATGATGCTTGAAGGACGTCCACCCTCGAAGTTCTTGTTCTTGTTGTCGTCTGCCTTACCACATGCAAATGCAACAATCTGAGCTGCTACGTTTGCGCAGAGCTTCTGCTGGCTTGTGCTGTCCTGGATGACTACATCTGTGTCAAGCTGGTTGTTCTTGAAGCCGATGAACTGGAGTGGCACAATATCTGTTCCCTGATGAAGGAGCTGATAGAATGAGTGCTGTCCGTTTGTTCCAGGCTCACCAAAGATAACCGGTCCTGTCACATAATCTACAGGCTCACCGAAACGGTTAACCGACTTGCCGTTTGACTCCATATCAGCCTGCTGTAAATGTGCAGGGAAACGGCTGAGTGCCTGTGAGTATGGAAGCACTGCTGTGCTAGGATATCCGAGTACGTTTCTCTCGTAAACACCGATGAGTGCGTCGAGCATCTCAGGATTCTCCATGATATCTGCATTCTTTGAAAGCTTATCCTCTGCTGCTGCTCCGTCGAGGAACTGTGCAAATACTTCAGGACCGAATGCAAGTGAGAGAACTGCTCCACCAACTGCTGATGTTGATGAGTAACGTCCTCCGATGTAATCGTCCATGAAGAAGGCTGCAAGGTAATCATCGCTCTTTGCAAGTGGTGATGTCTCGCTTGTTACAGCAATCATGTGCTTAGAAGCATCAAGTCCTGCGTTCTTTAATGCATCCTTTACGAATGACTCATTGGTAAGAGTCTCAAGTGTTGTACCTGATTTAGATACTAATATAAAAATAGAGTGAGCTACGTCAACTGATGCCAGCACACTTGCCGCATCATCAGGATCAACATTGCTGATGAATTTGGCTTCCATCTTGAATGTATTGTTTTTCTTTGCCCAGTTCTCAAGTGCTAAGTACATAGCACGAGGTCCTAAATCGCTTCCGCCGATTCCAATCTGAACAACTGTTGTAAACTTCTCTCCTGCTGCGTTTGTAATCTCGCCTGAGTGAACCTTGTTTGCGAACTCAGCGATTCTCTCCTGCTGCTCTACGTAGAATTTACGCTTGTCAACTCCGTCTGCCACTACAGCATCTCCGAGCTGTCCACGGGTAAGCTGGTGAAGAACGAGACGGTTCTCACCTGTATTGATAACAGCACCATTGTAAAGTGCCTCAAATTTCTCTGTAAGCTGAGCCTCCTTTGCAAGCTTTGCAAGTGCCTCAAGCACATCTGCGTCCACCTGCTTTGCAGCGAAGTTGTAAGTGAATCCCTCTGCCATTGGGATGTTGTATTCCTTGACACGCTTAGCGCCATTGTCTCCTGACATGGCCTCTTTTATGTCAACACGTCCCACTTTAGAAAGCTCCTTGAAGGATTCCAGGGTATCCAAGTTGTTCCAGGTAATCATTGCGATTTCCTCCTTATCATTTAATCTTATTTTCACCAATCGTTTAAATTATACTATCAATCATTTTTAAGTTCAAGAGCTGAGAAACTTTATAAGTAAGTTTTTCGATAAAATTTGTATTTTGTTTTGTTCGTGTGCGAATATGCACTTTTTATGTGTAACTATATGCGTCTAAGCTCAGCCAGACATATGCACACAAATCCAAGCATTCCTGTGATACCGCCTGCCGTGAAAGCGATATTGAGCACTGCCTTTACAGCCATCACTCCACACAGCTTAGCAAGTGCAAATGCCACTACAAAGCCAAGCACAAACGATACTGCTGTACCAATAAGTAATATTATGTATCTGTATTTCGTTATCATTTCTTCGTCAAACATTATTTTCCTCCATCAAATCGGCTATCAAAATTTTTAGAAATTATTCAATACCATTTTTATTACCTTTTATTACATGATATGAGTGTCAAAAGGTATTTTGCCCCTCATTTATGACATCGATGATACCTTTTGACCCTTTAATCATATCATTCTAATGAAAATATACTGTCCGCGTTATGTAAAATTTGTTGGAAATTGTTGTAATGCAGTTACTACATATCAGTAACGTAATGCTGTTTTATTAAAAATCAGTTGACTTTGCCGGTGCAAGGTACTATACTCATGTTTGTAAAATTATTGGTATCTCCCTTTTAATTTTACATATTTACATAGTTTAATAACGGATTTTTGAGAGTGAACAGAGTTCATGAAGGGGTACACCACCGCGGGTGTATTGCTTTGTGAACTCTTTTTTAGTATATTGCTTCGGGGTAATCCCCGCTTTTTCCACATCTCAATCCGGAAAGGAGACGCACAATGGTAAAAATCAACGGTAAAGAAGCTGCAGATGTATGCGGCATGACTGTTTCGCAGTATCTTTCAGCTAACAATTACAACCCTAAGCACATCGTTGTGGAGCTGAATGAAGAGATTCTTCCAAAGACTGAGTATGACAGCACTGCTATCGCCGACGGCGATGTGGTAGAGATTTTAAGCTTTATGGGCGGGGGCTGATTAAAAACAAACACTTTTTACACCATCAATAAAAATATAAGGAGTTAATCATGAGTAAAAATATAGATTTAGCAAACGACAAATTAGTTTTAGGAGGTCACGAGTTTACCTCACGTTTCATTCTCGGTTCGGGAAAGTTTTCACTCGACCTGGTAAAGGCCTGCATTGAGAAAGCTGATGCACAGATTATCACACTGGCTCTGCGCCGTGCAAACGATGGAGGACTGGCAAACATCCTCGACTATATTCCGGACAATGTCACACTGCTTCCAAACACATCAGGCGCCAGAAATGCCGATGAGGCTGTAAGAATCGCACGTTTATCCCGCGAGCTGGGCTGTGGAGACTTCGTAAAAATTGAAATCATGCGCGACAGCAAATATCTGCTCCCAGACAACTTTGAGACAATAAAGGCTACAGAGATTCTCGCAAAGGAGGGCTTTGTCGTAATGCCTTACATGTATCCTGACCTCAACGTAGCAAGAGACCTTGCAAACGCCGGCGCTGCCTGCATCATGCCTCTCGGTGCACCAATCGGCTCAAACAAAGGTATCTGCACAAAGGAATTTATCCAGATTCTGATTGACGAAATCGATCTGCCTATCATCGTGGATGCCGGCATAGGCCGTCCTTCACAGGCATGCGAGGCTATGGAAATGGGTGCTGCCGCAGTCATGGCAAACACCGCTGTTGCAACAGCCGGTGATGTTGAGATAATGGCAGAGGCATTTAAAAAGGCTATCGAGGCCGGAAGAATGGCTTATCTGTCAGGACTCGGACGCACTTTGACCAAAGGAGCCAGTGCATCATCTCCTCTGACAGGATATCTGCGCGACTAATCATAAATGACACTTAGCTTTTGAAGGGAACACATAATGACTAACGATACAAATATAACAAATGACAAAGATATCAATGCAAATATCGCCCACGATGACCACTTCAACGACAGCATTGTAAACGAAGTAATCCTCGAGGACATGAAGAAAAACAGAATAGACCATATGAAATATCTGCCTGATATGGAGGTGCTTGACTCCGATATCATGGACAGGGTTGTTGCCGAAATGGATGCCTACGACTACGACCAATACACCGCAGCCGATGTTCGAGCGGCGCTCTCCCACGAATACCGCACATTGGAGGATTTCAAGGCTCTGCTCTCGCCTGCCGCACAACCATTTATTGAGGAAATCGCACAGGCTGCACAGCTTGAGACCAGAAAGCACTTCGGCAACAGCGTGTGCATGTTTACACCGCTTTACATATCAAACTACTGCGAAAACTACTGTATCTACTGTGGTTTCAACTGTCACAATAAAATCAACCGCGCAAAGCTGAATGCCTCAGAAATCGAAAAGGAAATGGCTGCAATCGCCAAAACCGGTCTTCAGGAAATCCTGATTCTCACCGGTGAGAGCCGGGCCCAGAGCGACGTAACCTACATTGGCCAGGCCTGCAAGCTGGCCCGGAAGTATTTCCGCATGGTGGGCCTGGAGATTTACCCCGTGAACACCGAAGAGTACCGTTACCTCCACACCTGCGGGGCAGACTATGTGACGGTCTTTCAGGAGACCTATGACATCGAGAAATATGAAACCCTCCACCTGCTGGGCCACAAGCGGGTGTGGCCCTACCGTTTCGACGCCCAAGAGCGAGCCCTGCGGGGTGGCATGCGGGGCGTGGCCTTTTCCGCCCTGCTGGGGCTGTCAGACTTCCGCAAGGACGCCCTGGCCACCGCCCTGCACGCCTATCTGCTCCAGCGGAAGTACCCGGCGGCAGAGCTCTCCCTATCTTGCCCCCGGTTGCGGCCCATTGTTAACAACGACAAGATCAGGCCCCTGGATGTGGGGGAGAAGGAACTCTGCCAGGTTTTATGCGCCTACCGGATCTTCCTGCCCTTTGTGGGTATCACCGTCTCCTCTCGGGAGAGCGCCCGGTTCCGGGACGGCATCGTGAAGATCGCCGCCACCAAAGTCTCCGCCGGGGTCTCCACCGGCATCGGAGACCACGAGAGCAAGTACACCGGCCAGGCCCCCCAAGATGACCAGGGGGACGAGCAGTTTGAAATTGACGACGGCCGGAGCTTTTCCCAGATGTACCAGGACATGGACAAGGAAGGGCTCCAGCCAGTGCTGAATGATTATCTCTATGTCTGATCTTTTGTGCGTTACCGACCGGACCGTGTGCCGGGAGGATTTTTTGACCCGCCTAGAGAAAATCGCCGCAGCAAAGCCGGCGGGGATCCTGCTGCGGGAAAAGGACCTGACCCCCAGCGAATACAAG
>OIXH01004109.1_pt1 | contig 12153 bp, 2 predicted proteins | sample 1587741 | NCBI WGS metagenome assembly OIXH01 (sample SAMEA3888916, study PRJEB22519) | human gut metagenome | biome: human gut; feature: human-associated habitat; material: faeces | place: Denmark | collected 2011 | reverse complement strand
TATCTTTCAAAGAACTCAAAGAGATACTGGTTTTTGGGCTATGCCTGATTATTTAACTAGAAATATGGGAATTAATAGTCCTGATAAAAAGACAGTAGCTACTTCTAGTAAAATGCCTACACATGCAATATTTCCAGCTAAAGGAGTATTTCAGCCTTTATGTGGAAAAGCAGATTTAACAGTTGGAGTATTAGGCAGTCCTGATAGTTATGTATATGATAATATAGAATTTGATGCAAAAGATTCAACTTTTTATAATCCTGTAAGTATTATAGCAGATACTACTGATTCTAACTATTGTGTTTATGGAGATAGTAGTATTGTAAATATGTGGTCTCCTGAAATATCTTTTCCAGATCAACCCAAATTAGATTTAAACTCTTGTGAAGTTAAATTGGTTGGAATAACAACTAATAGATGGACATTATCATCTTCCACAACATTAGACACTACTAATAATAAGAATGTAACTGTTAGTGCTAGTATTCCAGGATATGAAGATAGAATTTTAACTTATCTTAGACCTGGCTATCTTAGTAATGGAGAAGGATTGATTTTTACTTATGATAGCCCTACTAATAATCATAAAATTTCTTATTTTAGAGCTTATTATGGATTTGATCCTATTAAAAAAGATTCTTCAGATAAATATACTTTATTGAGAACTGATAGTGAAAAACAGTATGGAGGAGCTAATAATGGCACTGTTGATTTATTTATGAAGAATATAGGTAAATCTATAAAATATAATTCAGATATAGATCTTCATTATACTGATAGAGATGCTACTAAAACTTTAACATATCATGGTAAAACATCTCAACATATAGTTTTTCCTGCTGTAGCAGAATTACCTGAATATGATAATGTTCAACCTTATTATCATTTCCAAAGTAATACAGATAAAGCAATAGATGATGTATTTACAGCCTATAATGATATTAAGTATGCCCCTATTTCTGATATAGAGCATGGAGAAAAAGGAACCTATAATTGGACTACTAAAGAATTTCCTATAATAGAACTTAGTAGAAAGATAACTGGAGAATCTGGACAATATGGAGAAAAAGATAATAACAATAATTTATATATAGTGTGTAGTAAAGAAGTTCCTATAGAATATTCTAGTACTATACAGAAACCTGTTGATATTATTGCAGATCAAGGAGATATTTATCTACAAAGATTTAATCTTTTAAAATCATATATTACAGATACACAAGCTACAAATGGAGTTGCAGAGGTGTTATCATTTATGGTAGAATCTACTATAGACTTAGATAGAAGAATAGATAACTCAGATAAATTAACTGATATTAAATATACACAACCTGAACAATATTATAAATTTAATGAAGTGTATAATCAGTTAAATGATCTATTTACTTATTCTCAAATACCTTCAGATGTAGATGTACAAACTAATTTTCCCAATAAGATAATTGCTAGTAGTACTAAAACATTAGGATCTAAAATAGATAATGCTACTAATATTCTTCAAAATGAATTTATAGATCTTGATGGTCAATATGGTGAAATTAGAAAATTACAAGAATTTAATAGTTTCATGTATGGATTTCAAGATACTGCTGTAAGTTATCTTATTATTAATCCTAGAGTTCAATTAACTCCTTCAGATGGAGTACCTATTGAATTAGGAACAGGACAATTCTTATCTGATAAAAGATATATTACAACTAAATCTGGAACTACTAATAAATGGGGTGTATGTTCTTCTAATACTGGAATCTATTATATAGATGATACTAATAGTTCTATTAACAAGATTACAGGAGAAGGAATGCAAGATATTTCTACTAATTATGGATTTCACTCATACATGTCTAATATAGATCTATCTCAAGATTTTAATTCTTTCTTTCATAATAATAATGATGAAATATATTTTAATTTTAAAGATACAGAATCATTAATATTTAGTGAAGCTGCTAATGCTTTTACTGAATTTATGGATATTACACCAAATATATTTATTAATTATAAAGATACTTTCTTAACAGATCATATAATAAACAATATAGAACATTTATATCTTCAATTTGAAGGAGACTATAATAGTTTTTATGGAGAATTAAAAGATAGTTCTATTACTATTATATCTAATGAGAATTATGATTTAGATAAAACATATGATAATATAGAATTTAGATCTGAATGTTATTCTTTAGAAAATAATAAATGGGATAAAGATGTGTATAATGAAACATATAATTATATACATTCTTGGAATGAGAGACAAAATTCAGAAGAAGTTCCATTAATATTTGGTAATAATCTAAAAGAAAGATTTAGAATATGGAGAACACCTATTCCTAGACATTCAAAATCTTTAATCAGAATGAGAAATGGATGGCAGTTTATTAAATTAGGATTAAAGAATGATAATAATAGGAAAGTTATATTACATGATATTAATGTTAAATATTCTATATAATGCCAAATAAATATACAAAAAGTAAAATTAGAAATGATCAAGATGCTAAAAGAATATTAAATAGAGCTTTATTTGCAATTCATAATAATGATAAAGATATTTCAAAAAGAGGTGCAGGTCTTTATATTCAAGGATATAATAATCCTAAAAATGTATTAGGATTATCTGGAAGACCTGAAATACACACTATAGATTCTCTTTATCAAACTGATCCTATTGGAAATGCTCAAAAGATCTTACAATATATGCATGATAAAAAATTAGGAGCACCTAATACATCTATTATACATCCAGAATATTTATTAGATGAAGGTGTTACTAATAGAATGAGAGAGTTTTATAATGTGGGTAAAAATTTAGGATTAAATGAAAATGCTATTTCTGCATTGATGGCTTTAAGTTATGGAGAAACTTTATATAATAATGATCTAAATAACTTATTTTCTTATAAGAAAACTCAAATGCCTACTGTAGAAGGAGATAATAGAATTATTAATTATGGACTATTTTCTTTAGAAAATCTTAGAAAAACAACTCCAAAAGAGAAAAAGACTACAGGAAAAAATTATATAGAAGATTCTAATATGCCATATGGTAAATATAAAACATATTTAAAAGAAAATAAACTTAAAGATAGTATAGAGTCTCAAATAAATTATTATATTAATCAATACCTACCAAGTAAAGAAAAATCTTTTAAAATAGAAAATTTAAATAATAAAGATATTAATAGTGCTGTAGAATATTTGTTTAAGATGCAAGGAACTAAATTTGATCCTAAACAAACTACTACTATGAAAAAAAGAGCAGAATTTTTTAAAAATAGTAAATTTGAAAATGGTGGTAAAATGAGTATACATATAAAACCTGAAAATAAAGGTAAATTTAATGCTACTAAGAAAAGAACAGGTAAAACCACTGAAGAACTAACACATAGTAAAAATCCATTAACTAGAAAGAGAGCTATATTTGCTCAAAATGCTAAGAAATGGAAACATGCTAATGGAGGAGAACTATTAGGATTAGATTATTATACCAATCAATTAGATGGAGGAGGATTGTTGAATTCTCCTATGGTATCTAGATCTATAACTATGCCTAATCTAACAGCACAAGCTCCTGATCCTACTATGACATTAACTCAACAAGCAGTTAATCCTATAATTCCAAAACAAGGAATTGGCTTAGGAAGCATTGATCCTGTAAGTACTGTGTCCAATATATCAACATTATTTTCTTCTCCTAAAATAACATCTCAAGGAGAAAATCAACAGGCTGATGTTGATGAAGAAAATAACTTTGATCCTACATATATAGATGTGTCTAAAGTTAAAAAAGATTTTGACACTAAACAAGCTATGATAGGATCTATTGGAGCTGGAGCAGGATTAGGATCTGCTTTTGGTCCTGTAGGATCAGCTATAGGTGCTGTAGGTGGTGCTGTAGTTGGTGGTATTAAATCTATCTTTGGAAATAAAAAAGCTAAGAGAAAAGAAAGAAGAGCTAAAAATAAAGCTAGAGGATTAAATACTATGGCTACATTAGAAAGTTATATGGGAAAAGCATATGGCTTTGCTGATGGTGGAAATATTAATAATTTAATGGGTAGAAAATATTTTGCAGAAGGTGGTTTAACTTCTTTTAATACTGGAGGTAGTCATGAAGAATCTCCTATAGGTGGAATACCACAAGGTATAGGTGATAATGGAAATATAAACTTAGTTGAAGAAGGAGAAACTAGATATCAAGATTATATCTTTTCAGATAGATTAACTTTAGATGAAGATATAGTCAAAGAATTAAATCTTCCTTCTAATCTAATAGGAAAAACATTTGCTGAAGCTAGTGAGATATTAGCTAAAGATATAGAAGAACATCCTAATGATCCTATTAGTAAAAGAGGTTTTGAAGAAATGATGATTAGATTACAAGCAGCAAATAATATGAAAAAAGATTTAGAAGATTCTAACACATTTGCTGAAGGTGGTAGTTTAAATGGAGAACCTATGGAACCTAGTCCTACTATTAAAGAAGTAGAAGGTGAAAGTGAAAATCTAGGCAATGAGTTAAAAGAAGTTACAGATGAACAAGTAAAAAGAATTGCTGCTTCTAATATTAAAGAAGAAAAAATAAAAGGTGGTAGAGCTTCTGAAGAAGTAAGAGAAAATGCTACTGAATTATTTGATCCTTTAGAAATATCTGTAGGTATTAAAGTTGAAATGGAACATACAGATAGTATAGAAGCTGCTAGAGAAATAGCTTTAGATCATCTAACAGAAAATAAAAATTATTATACTAGACTATATCATATAGGATTAATTGATGAGCCCATTACTGAAGAAGAAGAAAACTTTTTAAAAGAGAAATGGGCTAGAATAGAAGAAATAGAGGATTTAGATGAAGAAGATGGTATAGTTGATATACCTGAAGAAGAAAATGTCTCTAATGAGCTAGAACAGCCTTTAAATCAAGAAATACCTATAGAACCACAGCAATTTGCACTTGGAGGTAATTTAGATGGAAATTATTCTAAAAGTAATCCATTTGGAACAGCTTTATATAGAAAAGGTTGGGCTCATCCATTTAGAAGGAAACAAGAATCTTTAGAATTACCTCATATACCTGTAGATTATACTAGTGTAGATTGGAGTCCTAATTTTAATGTGAATCTGGGAAAAAGACAATTTACTCCTAGAGATTTATATGATCCAGAATTAGATACTCCTGTAACTAGTAATCCTAGTATTCCTCAGAAGTTAATTACAAATCCCAGCAATACAATTAATCCAACTAAAATCTCAGACTTAAATTCTGTAAAAAGAAAGCAAGAATTTGATCCATATCAATTAGAAGCTGACTTAGAAGGTAATGCTATTGCTCATGAAAATGAAGTTAATTTTGATCCAACTTCTGATTTTGAATTAACACCAGAAGAATTAGCCACATTAAGTCCTGAAGATTATCAAGCTTATAAGAGACATGAAAGAGCTATGAAACTACAAGGATTAGGTTCATTGCTACAATATGCTCCAGTATTAGGTAATTTAATTGGAGCTGCAACAGTAGGTAAAGCTGAAAAGGTTAATCCTACATATATTACACCAGAGCAATTAAATGATTATCTACAGTATAATCCTATTGATCCAAATACATATACTAATCCTATATTAAATCAAGCTTCTAATGCTAGAAGATCTTTTGCTGATGCTAGTGGTGGTTCAAGAGCTGCTATATTAGCTGCTAATTTAGGTTTAAATGCTCAAACTCAAAAAGCAATTTCAGATGCTGCATTACAAGCAGAAGCTGTTAATGAACAAAGAAGAATACAAGCTAAAGAATTCAATAGAGGAACTAATCAATTTAATGCTTCAGAGAGAGCTAGAGCTAAACAATATAATGCTTCAGCTAAAACTATGACTGATGATATAAATGCTAGAAATAGAGCTGCTAGAAGAACTGCTATTAGAAATTATCTATCTGGAGCTATGCAAGGATTAGGAAGTATAGGTAGAGAAAAAGCTTATAGGAATACTATTAAAACTATGGGTATGGATTATTATTTAGATGCTCTAGGACAAGTGAAATATAAAAAATCATAAAAATTTGGAATAACTTTAATAATTTAGTATCTTTGTGATCTGTTGCATTTAGATTATGTATATGTATACAACTAAGTGCAACACTTCACACTAAAATATAAACTATGGCAGTTAACTACTATGATCAATTTCAACCATTGACATATAATCCAATGACTCTACAAGAAATGCTTATAGGACCACAAATGATGCAACAAAAACATGATCAATATCAAGCTTTATTAGATCAAGAAGGCCTATTTGATGTTCCAGCATTAGAAGTAGATAAACCTGGAGTACAACAATGGATGGATAAATATAAAGAAAATATTAATGATCTATCTGACCAACTATTAAGATCTGGTTATAATAAAGATCTTTCTAGAAGAGCTAGACAGATATTGCAAGAAAAACAACAAGCTATCTCTAGCAGAGGTTATTTAGGAAAAGCAAGTCAAGCTTATCAACAATATTTAAAAAATGTTGAAGATGAAAAAAAGAGATTAGAAAAAGGAGAAATTAATAGAGATCAATATGAAAGAGGATTAGCATTTGCTTTACAAAGATATAATCAATCTGGTGGAGCTAGTTCTAATGCAACCTATACTCCTTGGGCTTCTACTAAAGCTGTAGACTTACAAGAGCTTGTTAGTAAATATGGAAAAGAAATTACTCCTCAAACTATTGCTGGAGATCTAGGTTTACAATATGATTCAGAGAAAGGAGTGTTTACAACTGGATCTAAAAAGGTTGTTAAATTAGATAGGAAAAGAATAGCAGATGTTATTCAAAATAGGATAGCTAGTAATCCAGAAGCAATGGCTTATATGAAAGAAAGAGAAGCTTTAGGATTAGCTGGTCCTGTAGAATTACAATTATTATCTTTAGGACTACAAGGAGCAGAAACTTTCTTTAGGGATGATTCTGAACTTAAAAGAAATTATGATGTTTCTAATGCATTTATCTCTGGTATAGGAGATCCTTATATGAATGGAGAACATGATGTTAGAAGTAAAATTGCACAAATTCCTTGGTTAAATGGAAATACTTTAAGTGATCTTTTTATTGAAAAAGGTGATGTTCCAACTTGGTTAAAAGGATTAATATATACAACTCCAGGGCTAGGTATAGCTTATGAATTAATTCCTGGTGCTAAAGAGTGGGTTAGAGAATTTTTTGATAAAACTCCTCCTGAAGAGCAAGTTAAATTTGCCAATGAACAGATAGATAAAGAACACTCAATAATGCAGAAAATAAATCCTAGAATTACTAGAGAGGATGTTATCAAAATGGAACAAAATAATTCTAAAAATAATACTACAATAAGTTTATTTAAATATGTTCCATCTTCTAAATATGAATTAAAATATCAACAAGATATAAATCAGATAAAAAATGATGGTGTACCTGGAGCTATAAATGACTATTATTTAGATGGAAAAGAAATAAAAGATGTGGATGATTATAAATCTGATTTAGGAATCTCTAAAGATAACCCAATTTCTAATATAGAAGTTGCTTTTGCAGGAAATGGAGCAGCTTTGTTTGAATTATCTCTAAAAGATGGTACACAACATGAGCTAATAAGAAAACCACAAGAAACAGATTTAGGAAAGTTTAAAGTTGCTAATTTGTTATTAGAAAAATTTCATAATAATGAAAGAGGTGAATTGGAGTTTCTAGATCCATTAGGGATGCCTATTAAGATGACTAAATGGATTTCTCCTGAAGGAATACAAGCTACAGTAACTATGTCAAAACCCAAATATGGTGTTGATGGAAAAATTGTTGGATTTGTACCTCAACAAACTATGACTTTTAATCAAGCAATTGAAACTCTAATGCCTTTAGTTTTAAAATCTAATTATTCAAATAAACATGCAAAACAAAGAAATAGTTTCCCCAACTAATCCTCCAATAATGGATTTAACAGGGAAAATAAAAACAGATGATAAGGGAAGGGAGTATATAGATAACCCAAATATGCCAAATGGGAGAGAATATCTTTTAGACACTAATGTTACTGCATTTGATATATATAAAAGAGCATCTGAAACACAATCAGCTTCTGATGAATGGCTATCTGGAAGTCCTGTTCAATTTAATGCACCAGAAGGATATAATACCAAAATGAATTTTAAAACTCTTAAAGATCCAGAATTAAGAGAAGATTTTTTTGCTGAACAACAGTCATTATTAGGATTAATAGGTAAAGGAGCTGTTAGAGGAATATCTGCAATCACTGCAGGTACTCTAGAATCATTAGGATATTTAGTTAATCCTAATACATATAGAGCTTTATTTGGAGAAGAAATTGTAGGAGATTTTGAAAACCAATTTTCTAAAATATTTAGAGAATTAAAGGAATCTATGAATGATCTTACTGATCCTATTTATAGAACTATGCAATCTAAATCTGATAGTTTATGGGAAGCTATGTTTGATGCTACTTTCTGGGCTGGAAATGCTGAAAGTATTGCTACAACATTATCTCTTATGATTCCAGGTATAGCTGCTGCTAAAGGATTTAGTATTGTAGGAAAAGGATTGGGAAAATTAGGAATGAAACTTGGTGCTACAGCAGCAGGAGCAGCTAGAACAGCTAGAATTACAGCTAATGTAGGAGCTGGTCTTACTAGTAGAATTATGGAGTCTGGTATGGAAGCTAAAGAATCTTTTGATAACTTTATAGAAAATCATAGATATGATGATAAATATATCAATGATGAGGTTCAGTTAAGGTTAGATGCTGGGAAAGCTGCTTCTATTACTATGCAAGCTAATATGCCTTTATTCTTAATAGATGCTTTTCAATTTGACAGTATTTTAAGTGGATTTGCTTCATTTAAAAATGCTAATTCTAGATTAAAAAGAATTGCTAATAGTCTATCAGATTATGGTATGAATACTGTATCTGAAGGATTAGAAGAAGGCACTCAATATGTTATTCAAAAAGAAGCTGAGTTTAGTGCCTTAAGTGATCCTGAATTAAAGAAAATGTTAGGTGAATCATTTTCTGAAAGATGGGATAAATATACTGATGATATAGAATTCAAAACTTCTATTTTATTAGGAGCTGCTGGTGGAGGTTTATTTAGAGCTGCAGGACCTACTTTAAATAAAATATACACAAAAGCATTAGATAGATTAAATAGATATAGAACAGCTAAAGAAATAGCTACTGTTCAAAAAAATCCAGAAGCTTTTAAAATTTTATCTCAACATGAATTTGAAGAGCAATTAGGAAAACATGTAAAAGCTGACAGTCTAGATCAACTAATTCAAATGTATGAAGATAGAGTAGGTACATTAGAAGGAGAAGATCAAGTAACAGCTAATAATTATTTAGAAACATTAAAAGCAATAAAGCCTACTATTGATAATCTTCAAAAATATCCTGCTTTTAGAAAAAATAAAAAGGCAGCTACATTATATGCTTTAGTTGAACAAGAAGGTATTAAACAACAAGCATTAGACCAAACTCTTAATAATGAATTAAATACTGCTGTTCAATCTATTATAGAAGGAAAAGAAGATGCTTCTAGTATAGTACTTGCTTTAAGAAATAGAGCTGCTCAAGAAGTATTAAAAAATATTGATACTATCAATAGAGTTAAAGATTTAGGAGAAAGTAATTTTAAAAATCATTATAAAAAACATATAGCAGATAATAAACAACTTATTCTTCAAAAGAATGACTTATCTAATATTATAGCTAGAAATCCTAAATTAGAAGAAATAGCTTATAATCTAGAAAAGAATTTTGCTGAAAGAATGATTTCTATAGATCTTCTTACAGAAATGCAAAATCTTAAAACAGAATCTGAAGAAACTACTAAAGAAAAATCTTCTCCAAAATCTAAAGAGAAAGTTTCAGAACAAACTACTAAGACTAGTGAAGAAAAAACTGAAGAAAAAGTTAATAAGAAAAAACCCAAATCTTCAGAATCTCCTGAACAAGATTCAGATTCTAAAATATCTAATGATGAAGGATTAGATTATAGTAGTACAGAATCTGGAAATATATCAGAAACTGATGAATTTGATATAGATGATTCTATTACTGCTACAATGAATGAAGAACTATTTGGTCCTGTCCAACAAGATTCAAATGATTCTATTACTGATAAAAGTAGAAGTAAAGATGAAGTAGTTAATGATATAGTAGAATCTATTAATAGTGCTTCTAATCTAAATGATTATTTAGCTGCTAGAGAAGAAGCTAAAAAATCTGCAGAAACAAGTGCTTTATCTAAAGAAGTTTTTAATAAAATATATAAATCTGAGGATGATCTTTTAAGAGATTTTAATTTAGATAATCCTACAGAATCACAAGCTAATGCTTTTGCAGCTAGATTCTTTGATATTACAGAAGAGCCTGTTGCTACAGAACTCATTAAAGAAGCTTTAATGAACAAAACTCCTATAAATGATCAATTATTAGGAGGAGAAGAATTTGTGGCTTATAATGAAGTTTTAGACTATATAAAAGGATTACAAGAATCTAAACAATATGGAAATGTTACTCCTTCACAAGATATTCCTGATAATATTCCAGTACAAGAAGATAATAGTCAACAATCTGATAATGTAGAAACTGAATATAATCAGAATGATCCTTTAAGATTAGTGTCTTTTAAATATAGTTATGATAAATATACAGATTCTCAAGGTAATCAAAGAATAAAAACTATTCCTCAGAATAGAATGGATTCTATAAAATACAATTCTTATATTAGTTTTGATGAAACTATTAAACCTGAAGTGGCTAATGTAGGATCTAAAGTTTTCTTTGGTATTCCTGAAGAATTTCTTCAATATCAACATAGTGCAGATGATGCTGATATTTTAATATATGATGAAAATAATAATGGTATTAGTTGGTTAAGAAGAGAGAAAAAAGCTAGAGAGTGGAAAGCTACAGATCAAGAAATACATATACTTAAACAACAAAGAGCATTATTATATAACAAAGCTGTTAGTTATCAAGGAGAACCTGTATTAATTAATGGTAAAAGAGTTATCCCTTGTAATGTATCTTCTTTTATAACTAGTAAATCTTATGGTATAATTACACATGATGGAGATAATTATTATCCAATTAAAGAAGCTTTACAAGTAGATAATGTTGAAGATATTAAGTTAGGTATAGTTGTAGGAAAAGAAACTAATGGATATACTTTTAATATTCCTGGTGTTGATATGAATAATTTTCATACACCACCTGCTGATAACTTTAGAACAGGTCACTTGTTTGCTATGGTGCAAAGTGCTAATGGAGATTATTTTCCATTAAGACTTTACACTCAAAAATATAATACTTTACAACAAGGTACAGCTTTATATAACTATTATAGAACTAATATCAACAATGCTTTTAAAAAGATATTAGATTCTGATCCTGAAATTTCTAGTAAAGGATCTTATGAATTATCTAAATATGTTGTTATTAGATTAATAAAAAATAATAGTACTGATCTTCCTTTTATGATTCAAAAATATAATGGATCTGAATATGAAGATGTAGAAGCTGTTTCTAGAGAAGAAGCTATTAATAATATAAGTAAAGGATTAAATTTAATATTAGATAATGATTATAATGTAACAATCTTATTAGAAACAATGGCAGGTAAAGGTAGTGAAGTTGGAAAAACATTTGAAGAAATTAATAATGATCCGGAACTGATCTTTGAATTGGAAACAGCTGCTTATTCATCTGTAAAAGCGGCATTGAATACAAATTATTGCAGTGGCGCTTTTTTCATCATGGATGCAACTGTGAATACAGAGATAGAAAAAGCAGAAACATCACGCATGGGAGTCTATTTGCGTCTTTCTGATCTGAAGGCTGTCAGCTCTTATAATCAACACATTAAGTATTTTCGAGGAATGGCGGAGGTCGCAAGAAAGGATAATGTGGAATTACATAATCGATGGAATCTGGAATTTGATATTTCCAATCTCCCCGGATATGAAAATGTCGCAGGAGAATCAGGAGGGAGATTATCAGAGAATTGCTTCTGGACGGAAAGAATCAAACTCCAAGGTACGTGGGAAGAAGTGATCCTGGTTTGTGTTCCTGTTTTAGACAGTCATGGAATGGTGAGAGGTATCTGTGGA
>OIXH01004102.1_pt1 | contig 12160 bp, 9 predicted proteins | sample 1587741 | NCBI WGS metagenome assembly OIXH01 (sample SAMEA3888916, study PRJEB22519) | human gut metagenome | biome: human gut; feature: human-associated habitat; material: faeces | place: Denmark | collected 2011 | reverse complement strand
CGGCGCGGGCAAGACCGAGGGCAGCATGGACGCAGGCAACCTTTTGAAGCCCATGCTTGCAAGGGGCGAGCTGCACTGCATCGGCGCAACTACACTCGACGAATATCGCAAATATATAGAAAAGGACGCCGCGCTTGAGCGTCGTTTCCAGCCCGTTATGGTAAACGAGCCTACTGTTGAAGACACGATTTCGATACTCAGAGGACTCAAGGAGCGCTACGAAGTTTATCACGGCGTTCGCATACATGACAGCGCGCTTGTCGCCGCCGCTACCCTTTCGGACAGATACATTACCGACCGTTTCCTGCCCGACAAGGCAATCGACCTTGTCGATGAGGCGTGTGCTTCCATCCGCACCGAGATCGACTCCATGCCCTCAGAGCTTGACGATGTACGCCGCAAGATAATGCAGCTTGAAATCGAAGAGATGGCTCTGAAAAAAGAGACCGATAAGCTCTCCAAGGAGCGTCTTGAGAAGCTCGGCGCCGAGCTCGCCGAATACAAAGACAAGTTCAACGAGATGAAGTCGCGCTGGGAAGCTGAAAAGCAGAGCGTTGACGAGGTCAAGAAGCTCAAGTCGGAAATCGAGCAGACTCACGCAGATATTGAGCAGGCTCAGCTTCACTACGAATACGAAAAAGCGGCAAAACTCAAATATTACGATCTGCCCTCTCTTGAAAAGCGTCTCGCAGAAGCCGAAAAGAAGAGCGAGCAGCGCACCGAAAATACCCTTGTCCACGACACCGTGACCGAGGAAGAGATAGCGACCATAGTCGCAAAATGGACCGGTATACCCGTTACAAAGCTCATGGAGGGCGAGCGCGAGAAGCTGCTCCACCTCGACGATGTTATCCATCAGCGCGTTGTCGGTCAGGACGAGGCAGTTCAGAAGGTCACAGAGGCTATCCTCCGCTCCCGTGCAGGCATCTCCGACCCCAACAAGCCTATCGGCAGCTTCCTGTTCTTGGGTCCCACCGGTGTCGGCAAGACGGAGCTTGCAAAGACTCTTGCAGACTGCCTGTTTGACGACGAGCACAACATGGTTCGTATCGATATGACCGAATACATGGAGAAATACTCCGTCTCCCGTCTTATCGGAGCGCCGCCCGGATATGTCGGATACGATGAGGGCGGTCAGCTGACCGAGGCGGTACGCCGCAAGCCCTATTCTGTCGTGCTGTTCGACGAGATTGAAAAGGCGCATCCGGATGTATTCAACATCCTGCTTCAGGTGCTCGATGACGGTCGTATAACCGACAGTCAGGGACGCACCGTGGACTTTAAGAACACTATCATCATTCTGACCTCGAACCTCGGCAGCCAGTACCTGCTCGACGGCATCGACGAGAACGGCAACATCTCCGAGGAGGCGCGCGAGGGCGTCATGAACGAGCTGCGTCGCAGCTTCCGTCCCGAGTTCCTCAACCGTCTTGACGAGACGATATTCTTCCGTCCGCTGACAAAAGACAACCTCAAGGGCATCATCGATATCATGCTCGACTCCCTCAAGAAGCGTCTTGCGGACAAGAGCCTCGGACTCGAGGTTACCGACGCCGCCAAGGAGCTCATCATCGACCGCGGATTCGATCCCGTTTACGGCGCAAGACCGCTTCGCAGATATCTGCAGAGCAGCCTTGAGACCCTCGTCGCGAGAAAAATTCTCTCCGGCGACCTTGACGCGGATTCGACCATAACCGTTGATGTTGAAAACGGCGAGCTCGTCTGCAAATAACAAAATTATAATGCCCGGCTGCATAGTGCAACAACTGTGCAGTCGGGCAGTTTTTTATATCTAAATGCCGCTTGACCAAAATATACCTGTATGTTACACTGCAATTGATATAAAAAGAACCAAAAGGGGTCCTGATATAAAATTTTTCAAAAAAGTCGGAAGCGCGATAAATTCCCGCGCTTTCGCCTACACGAGCTTTGTGCTCAGCGTCTGCGCCGCAGTGTTTTTGAGCAGTGCGACATGGACATACGGCTGGATAGCAGATCTCTATCCCTCGGGGGACAAATTCGTTCCAACTCTTCTCGGCGTAATATGCGCGTGCGCGGCAGTCAATCTTATTTATCTGCTCATCTGTGCATTTGCCGGAGATAAAAAAGACAGCCTATGCCCTGCTCAGCGGAGCGGGCGGAGTTATGGTTTTCCGAGTGGGCTGCGACAGGCTTATAGACGACCAGAATTCCGTCATCGGCGGCATTGAAGACACGCTCAACAGATATGTAACAGGTTGGTAAAACCAAAAGCAGGCGGGAATTTATCTCGCCTGCTTTTTATTTATATACGCAAAAAGCAGAGGACTGCCGCCGCTTTCACGGTGACAGTCCAACTGCTAAGAGATATGAGAACAGAGGTATTCAAAATTAGTGGTATCGTTCAGGCGAGACTGAAATCGAATTTCATCGCAAGAGTCTCGAAGAGCTTTTGCATCACGCCGTCTGCGATACTGCGGATATCAAGCGAATCGACGTAGTCAACAACCTGATTCTGCTTATCTTTCGGGATATCAAATGAATTGAGAGTCATTCTGAGAAGTTTTTCGAGCTTTCTTTCGAGCGTAAAATACTTATCGCACGGGCGAGCCATATAGGCGCGCATTATACCGGCGTTGCCGATATCCGACTCGTAGAAATCACTCTCCGAATATTGCGGCATTATACCGCCGAATAATTTATAAAGCTCGGAAGATGTCTTTTGGCATATGTATTCGTTTATTTTCGGCTGCGTATAAGCTTCGACATATATCTGCCTGAGATTTTCATTCAGCTCCGCAAGAGTCATCTGAACCGCCAGTTCAACCGAATACAGAAGCACGGGATCGCTGCTTCCGCCAACAATGCTTTCAGCGGTACTGAACTGATTGTCAAACATGACATTGACGAGTTCTGTGAGTACTCCGTCCTTGGTACGGAAAATATTCTGAAATGTTCCCGCCGAGACTCCTGCTTCTCTGATTATATCAAGCATGGTGGTCTCTTTGTAGCCCTTTTCTATGAACATTTTCACGCAGGCAGAGAGTATTCTGTTTTTTGCTTCGATAACACTGCTTCTCTTTGCCAAAGATTTGCGCTCCTAACGCTTTCCTGAGTTGCAACCCAATTATAACATAAAATATTATTGATACAAGTCGTTTGGAGCAAAAAGGACGAAAAAGCCGGAGCTTATTCACTCCGGCTTTCGCTTATTATACTATGCCCTCAAGGAAGTTCGTCTCTTTTACATTGCCGTCTTTTGAAATGCGGAATGTCTTTATCTCATTGTGACCGAACTCGGCCTCAAAATCGGCATTGAACGATTCGCAGATAATATGCGCTTTTGAGTCCTCACCGCGAGTCTCATAGAAACGCATGATGCAGTCGCCGCTGCCGTCCTCGCAGAACTTGAAAGCGGTCATTATTATATTATCCTTGTCAACCGACAGATAGCTCTTTCTCTGCGGCAATGTGCCCTTGTGGAAGCTTTCCGGCACGGCCATAGGACGAATATTAAACTTTGCTGCCTCATTCATGATGCCGCTCTTCTCGGCTTCACCGTCGCAGACGAAAATGCCGTATTCAAATCTCTGCATTCCCTCATCGGTGAAATTGAAGTTTGCCGCAGGGCGATCCGAATAGTGATCGGCAAAGATAACATTTCTGATAACCGTAAGGCGCAGGTCGTTGTCCGGGCAGTCGTATGAATACTTCGAGTCGTTGACCACAGCGAGCGTTCTTCTGCCGCCGTCGGCAAAGCTTATCGCGCCCCAGCGTCCCGCAGGCTCTTCCTCGCCGTTTGTCGGGCGTTTGATATATGCGCCGGGAATCTCATAAGTATTTATTCTGTTCTCTCCGCCGACCGGGAAACTCATCTTGAGCAGCGTAAAATCTTCCGTCCAGAGTGCCTTGCATTTTGAGCGGAGAACCTTCTGTCCGCTCGCAAGAATAAAGTCCTGAACAAGATACGATCCGCCGAAGCTGTGACGCGTTCTTATAACGGCTCTCGCGTTACCATTCTCAATAAGCTCAATTTTTTCGAGCTTCATGATACCTTTGATATCATGGAATCTGAACACCATATGCGCCCATGTGTCGGTCTCGTGGTCATCTATAACAGTCGGCTCCGCGATTGGCTTATCTGCGGACGCGTAGTCATATCCGCTTATTTTATCGACAAGCGAAGTTATGAATCCGGTGTGCTCGTCAAACTTGACTTTGAGATACTCGTTCTCCATCGAGAAGCCGGAAGCGGAAACATCTGTATCGATATGTATTTCCGGCAGGTCGCGGTTTTCGTCCCAGCAGGATTTGAGCCAATAGACGGCATAGCCCATTGCGGGGACATCGGCAATGAACACCGTGTCGAGATGGGAGTCATTGGAGCGCGAGGAGCGGACATTGCTGAAAATCACATCGTTGCCCGCATCATCGGTCACCTGCTTTGACGGGTGATATGTTCTGACCGGTGCTTTGACCGGGAAAGAGAGCGGGTTGAACACAACCACGGGACGCGGGATTTTGCCGCAAGAGTGACCTCTGACCTCGCAAACGGGGTCAGAAACGCCGTCGATCCAAGTATCTATTCTGCGTGCAATACGCAGGAACGCCTCATTCTGTATTCTGTCTGATATCGTCAGCGCATGACCCATAGAAGCATTAACATCGTCATATGCTTCCATTATAGAGCAGCCGCAGAGTATATCGTGGAACTGATTGAAGCAGACATCGAGCCACGCCTCTTTGAAATCTTCTGTTCTGTCGCGCATGCCGGCAGTCTTCGATGCGACAGTTGCGAAAGCCTCTGAAAAATAGAGTGAATTCTCAAGCTTTCTGTTGAGCTGCTTTACAAGGCTCGTTGCGGAATAACAGCCGCTCGCGTGGTGCTGAAGATCGTCTTTCCAAACCGGCAGCTCGACTTTTTCAAGGCAATGCGCCTCAAAGAAAGCATCGGGCGAAGAGAAGACCATATCGTGATATCCGTCTCTTTTGAGCTGGGTCTGAACATATTCGATCAATCCCCTCGTCGGACCGCCGCCGTGGTTGCCGACGCCGTAGAAGATCATCATGCCGTGCCCCTCTTCGTTTATCAGCTTTTCCGCGAGGTCGCGCGATCTGTTTATAGCTTCTGCATTGCCCGAACCGTATCCGCTCGCATCCGGGATATGGAAAGTCGGTATCTGAGTGCCGTCAAGGCTCTCCCACATAAACATATTGGGTATCTCGGCGTTTTCATGAGCACCGGGGCGCATCATGACATATGCGGTCATACCGCCGTTTTTTATAATCTGAGGAAGCATTCCGCTGTGGCCGAAAGAATCCACGTTGTATGCGGTTTTACATATCCTGCCGAATTTTTCGTTGTAATAGAGCTGAGAATAGAGCGCCTGACGGGCAAAGCTCTCCGCCGAGGGCATATTGCAGTCCGGCTGAACCCACCAGCCGTTGACGGGCACCCAGCGTCCCTCTTTGACCCTCTCTCTTATCTCCTCAAACATATCGGGAGCGATTTCTTCGACCCACTTATAGTACGCCGCAGACGAGCAAGTGAACACAAAATCGGGATATTCATTGAGCCTGTCGAGTGCACTGCGGAAAGTCTGAAGCACCTCCCCGCACCCCTCCTGCCAACGCCAGAGCCAGATAGGATCGAGGTGCGCGTTGCCTATGAGATGAACTTTAGGTTCATTTGACATATATTTTCCTCCTCAAAGAAATTACTTCTTTTTATGAGTACGGTCTTAGCCGTTTATTCTGTCTATAAGCGGACGGGCTGCAATATCGGGCTTGTATTTTTCCGACTCTTTGAGCGCAGAAAGTCGCATTGAGTTCCATTTTTCAGGAGCAGCCGCAATATTTATAAGCTCCTCTGCGAGCCTTTCGGCATTGCAGTTTTTTATTATAACTCCTGTCTTTCCGGGAACGACAAACTCGGGATTATATTTCCAGTCGCTCGCTATCACCGGCACTCCGGCTGACATGGCATCGATAAGCGTTCCGGCAAAGCCCTCGCCTTTATAATAGGTCGGGAACAGCAGAGCAAAATATGATTTCAGCGTTTCAACGCTCTTATTCGCTTCAATAGCTCCGCCGTAGCTGATATAATCTGGGAATGACTTTTCAAGCTGTGAAAATCTTTCTTTATACTCGACATCAACCTGACCGAAAATATCGAGCGTGTATACCGTTCTTCCGAAATGGGCATTGACGCTCTCGACCGCATTTATCGCGTCTTCTATGCCCTTTTCTTTCATAACACGTGAAAAAGTACAGAGCTTATATGGTTCGCTTTTGGGATATTCAATATCGCTCTCTGCCAGCGGCTCAAGTTCTTTGAAATTGTACATAACAACCGCATTTTCAAAGTCCCGTCTCTGCAGAGCGGATTTCATCATATCCGATTCCACATATATAGCATCAAATTTTTTGAGCAGTCTGACAAGCCGTTTATGCTCATCCAAAAAAGAATCGAGCCATCCGCCGATGACCACATAATGTATCCTGCGGTGATAAAGCTTGTTATAGAACAAAAACAGCGGCGCAAAAACGCGCAGCCCCCTGTTTGCGGGCATCATTATTATATTTTCACAGTTTTTGAACAGCCTTAAAACATCGATTGCCATTCGCGGCATGGCTTTTATCCCGCCGCAGCTGTCAGCAACAGCCACCTGAGCATCGCCAAAATATTTTTGGAGCTCGTCGGTCACATTTTTTGTTTTCACTGTTTGACCGTTGAGCAAGCTGCGCCCAAATCCGAAGTGGCCGCAAACACCCGCTTTTTTCATTGTTACGCCATATCCTTTCGCCGTCAGGTAAAAGCCTGCGAGTTTTCCGAAAATATAAGTAAATGATAACAGAAATGTTGCGTTTACGCAACACTTTTTAGACTTAATCGTCAACGGCGCAGACAAATATAACACAAAAAAGTAACAGCCCCGAAGCGATTAAGCCTCAGGGTTGCCAATTAACTTTTAACACAAATTTACATGTACAGCACAGGCTGTATTTTGTCAGGCGAAATCAGTCGTCATCAGTTTCTTCGGTCTCCGCCAGCTCTTCCCAATCCTCGAGCTCACCGCATCTGCGGAGATATTCGTGTCCTCCGTCAACGGCACATGCGCCGCATGAGCAGAATTTGAAATCGTGTACGGATTTGCTCTCGATAACCTCGCCGCATTTTTTGCATCTTATTGCATTTCTGATTATCTTCATATAATATACCCCCTGTTATAATACATTTTCAACATTATTATACATCGCAGAAAATTCAAAGACAAGGTTTTGTTTTGTCACATTAGTGAGAAAAAGTCGACAGAAATATAATTTACGCCGCAGCGGTTATCTGCGCTTTTGCTTTTGTCGTTTTACTCAAGTGTTAGAAGGAGTGTTAGAAAATATGTGTTTTCTAATCGTACACAAAAGCAAAAAAGCCCCGAAACCGTTAAGTTTCAAGGCTTTTCGTTTGGTGGAGATAAGCGGGATCGAACCGCTGACCTCTTGAATGCCATTCAAGCGCTCTCCCAGCTGAGCTATACCCCCAAATATTAGGTTCGTTCGGAACGCTATCTATTATATCAAAAGAAGCGGATTTGTCAATAGTTTTTTCAAAAAAACTCGTGCAATACGCATTGTAAAAAATCGGACTGCGGTAAATATCTGCCGCAGTCATATTTTTTGATTTATTTGTCCTCGTAGTCAAGAACTTCTCTTGCAATATATATCGGTCTGTGCTTTGTCTCAATATATGTTCTGGCAAGATACTCGCCGACCATGCCGGTGCAGAAAAGCTGAAGACCGCCGAGCAGAAGAATGAGCACAACGGTTGTGGCGTAGCCGGGAACCTTGATATCAAACGCCAGCTTCTGGATTATGACAACTATCATGTAGATTATGGACGCGGCAGAAGATGTCAAGCCGATATAAGTTGCAATTTTGAGCGGCGTAGTAGTAAAAGCGATAATGCCATCCATTGCATATTTGAAGAGCTTCGCAAAGTTCCACTTTGAAGTGCCGTTTGCGCGGTCTTCAACGATATAGGGCATATAATATGTGTTGAATCCAACCCACGAGAAAATGCCCTTGGAGAAGCGATGATATTCGCTCATGCTGAGCACGGCATCGACCACACAGCGTCTGAGAAGTCTGAAATCGCTTGCGCCGCTTTTGAACTCGATCTCCGAAGTTTTATTGATTATCTTATAAAAACAATCTTTGAAAGCCGAGAGAACTTTTGATTCGCGTCTGTCCTCCTGATAACATGCCACGGCATCATAGTTGGGATCCTTGTCGAGTATCGCCATCATATCAAGTACCAGCTCAGGGCGCTGCTGCATATCGGCATCGATAAGGCAGACCATTTCTCCCCTGCTCTCTTTGAGTCCGGCATATATAGCTGACTCTTTGCCGAAGTTGCGCGAAAATCCGACAACTTTCACATTTTCATCGGCTATCTCATAGATGTGGCGGAGCTTGTCCATCGTCTGATCGCGGCTGCCGTCATTGACGAATATGAGTTCATAATCAAAGCCTTTGTCTTTGAAGACTTCAGTTGCGGTGTTATAAAATAATTCAACATTATCCTGCTCGTTATAGCAGGGAATTACTAAGGATAATTTCATCTTTCCCTCCGAAATTGCACAAATATAGCTTCTGAATTGTATCACAAATTTTCATTATTTGCAACAATTATTCACTGATCTCTATGCCGGCTTTCTTTTCAAGTGATTTAACAAAATCATTCAGCTCCTCATAAACATATCCGTTGACAAAAAGGTTCTTCATTTTGAGACGGAGTGTATCGATTTTGAAGACGGTTTTGTTCACCTTCTCAAACGATTCGTATGATTTGAGCTCCCTTTCGCTGAGGCGCTTGACTGTTATCTGATCATAGGTTGAAGGATCGCCGTTGAGCTCCGCGCGAACCGTACATTTTTCAAAATCATCGTCAAACACGAGCGTGTTTCCCTCGAGTTTTACGCTGTCGCCTTCGATTATTTTAATTGTGTATCCGGCGTTCGGGTCGGACGCATACGCTCCGAGATTCAGAGACTTTTCATCGGGAGTGATAAGATAATTATATATATAATCGTCCGTATCGGCATTCTTGAGCTTTATAAGAGAGAAGCCCATATCATAATCGGCATTTTCAAAAGCTTCTATCTCATCGAGTCCCGCCACGCCCTCATACTCGGTCACTTTGAATGTAAAAGAGGTAATGTTATGCTTCGGTTCAAACACAACGCGGGTCTCGCTGCCGTCGGCATTGAGAGCGGGAACTTCGACTTTGCTTCCGTCGCTGAAAGTGATTACTCCGCCGAGTATATTTGAATTGAGCCCGAAGTTGTCATACAGAGACACACATGAAACCGTTTTAGGGCTGTCAAATTTCACAGTCACAGTCTTTTGTGCATCATTTTTATCGAATCTCGACACACAGTTTTCAAGCTTGACATGGAGACCGGCAGTCCTGTTTCCGACACCGATGAGTCTGAAATCGTTAAGCAACGAAGCATCGCCGGAGGACACGCTGATATCGGCATTATATGTGAGGCTGTCCGTGCGGCGATTCCAATAGACCGAATCGCCGTTTATTATGCGCTCGGAATAGCAATAAGCATACTGTGAAAGATGCTCGCTGAGCGCTTTATATTCGGAACATCTGAGTATCGAATGGCTGAGAGACTTTTTATCTATCGGCAGTCTGATCCTGTTATTCTATCTGTATTGCGGAACATCGGTCTCATATGACGGATCGTTATTCTTCTCTCTGTCCTGCATCACGGTGCTCTTGATATTAAGTGCATAAAAATCCGGCTTTGATTTCCACGCAAGTGAATAGCCGAAGCACTTGAGCACTTTCGGAGTGTATCCGCTCTCTTTTTTCAGGATACGCTCCATCGCCTTTTCAAACGATATGCTGACTCCGCGGTGATCCGTGTGGGTATCGAAATCTATTGCTAAAATATAATCCGGGCGATATTCGAGAACAACACTTTCGATATCATCAACCATATTTTCGGCTGTATATTTGGCGTGAGTTCCGAAACGGTCGAAGTGATAATCTTTAAATCCCTTTCCCGCATAAGTATGATCCCATCCGGAAGAGAAAGAAAAAGCTTTTTTGCCGACGTAGAGCTGCGTTCCGTCGGGATATCCGAGAAATATTACTTTCTCTCTCGGTATACCGAGTTTTTCAAGCGCATTACAGGCTTCACTCTGACGGGTGTATGCAGAAACTCTTTTATCGCCGTTTGTTGCGAACACGACACGGACATCGGCGCCGTTTTTGTACATAGGCGGAAGCACCTGACCGGAGATAAGCAGATCGTCATCTTCATGAGGGACTATAACCATGACTTTTTTGTTCTTAAACTGAGAATCATAGAAGCTGTTATCTACGCCGTCGTTTGAATCCAGCTTATTGAGCTCGGTCTCATATACGCAAACCACAGCAAGAACGGCAAGCACAAGCGCCATGAGAACTATCAGCACCGCTCTTTTCTTCTTTTTCCTTTTCACATTTTCTGCCATGTTGTTACCTTAACCTTTAAACAGAGATTTTTGCTTATTTTTTCGGCTTCTTCACCACGGTAACGCTGTCAACACCGTAGTACACCGCAGTCCAATCATTGAACCATTTGTTGTTCGCGTTATCGTTGGTAATATTTATCATATATGAATTCAGCGACCAATAAGATTTGCGCGGTCGACTGCGCGGTATTTTGACATCCTTTATGCCCGCCGCTTTCTGCTCATATATCGCCTGCTCAGCCTCTTCATAAGCGATGCTGTCGGACTTGAGCGCATAATATTCTCCGACATAGATAACGCTGAAACCAAGGGCAACCAAAACTGAAAGCACAACAGCGGTTTTCTTAATTCCGTCCATTTTGCCGTCAAGAAGCTGAGCCGCCAGGACAAATGCCGCGCATCCGAACATAATATTTGCGCCGAAGAAAGAGCGAGGAGGCGCTTCGGGCGAAACTATCAAAACTCCCGCAGCTGCCGCACCGGTGAGCAGATATATGCACGGCAGGAGCCAGTTGAGCTTTTTCTTTTTGATGCAAACAATTAACAGGACAATTACCAAAACTACAAGCATAAGCAGCACAGCACGCCAGATATTAAAATATATCTGCTCCGCCGACCACAGCAAATGCTTCATTATATTCCGCTCGCGGTGGGTATTATCGATACGCACTCTGTTGCCGGGAGCGAGAAGCAATATTCCGAATCCGGTTATGACTCCGAGAAGTCCGGTAACATGATGTGCTCTGACGGGCATTTTCTTTATCTTGAAGTAGATCAAGAAGAGCATAACAGCTCCCATCGTTGCGCCGCCCATATTCTCATTTGTCCAACCCGCAAAGACGCCGGCGACAAACATGAGAACCGAAAGAATAATTTCTTTTGAAGGCTTCGGCTTTTCGGACTCCGTATCATGGATGCGGTAGAACATAAGAAAAGTCAGTATCCACACGGTTGTCCACAGATAATTGAACGCTGCGCTGTACCAGATATAGGCCGATGCGGGTTTGTTCATTCCAAGCCACTCAAAGGCATAAATAAAGACCAGCAGCGGTATATTTATCGGTCGCTTGTAGTTTGCGTGAAAATATATCAGCAGGCCGAGCAATGTAAAGAACAGGGAGTTCACAACATTGAAGACCGATTTATCGAACAGAGTAAACAGCTGCAGGAGAAAATGCGCCGGTATTCTGCCATTGCAGATCTTGTAATGCGTCACCATGCCCGTAAAAATATCCCTTATTCCCGTCAGGCGTTCCGGCGTGCCTTTGACAACATGTCCAGTGTACTTGAAGAAATAGAGATAATCATCGGCGGCATATCCTATCATGCCGTTAAACACAAGTATAAGGCTGAACATAAGCGCCGCAATAGCAACTACAGCCGTAATTTTTATTACCGTTTCACGATTCACGGTTAGTTTTTGACTGTTCAATACAATTTTCCTCCGATTTTTTCGGTAATAAACCACCGTAGGATATATTACCACAAGTGTAAATATAATGCAATTAATTCCTGTTTACAACATAATGAAAAAACGGTTACATACGATAACAAAACTGTAACAATTGGTATATTACTTCAAAAACAGACAAAAAAGCTGAATAATATGCAATTTTTTCACTTTATCTCAAATATATTGATATTATATACA
>OIXH01004101.1_pt1 | contig 12161 bp, 11 predicted proteins | sample 1587741 | NCBI WGS metagenome assembly OIXH01 (sample SAMEA3888916, study PRJEB22519) | human gut metagenome | biome: human gut; feature: human-associated habitat; material: faeces | place: Denmark | collected 2011 | reverse complement strand
GCCCCAAGTCCAAGACCAAAAAGTGTATGAACTGCAAGCCGTACTGCCACATCACTACGGGCTTTTCGGGCGCGGGCGCGTTCTCGGACGGCAAGCTTTCGCTTTCCTGCGAGGTGGGCGGGCTGCTGCCCGAGCTTATCGGCGAACAAAAGGCACAGGAGACCATAGACTACACCGACAAGATATATCTGGAATTCGGAGCGGATACTCACGTTGAGGGAGTGTCCGACCCCGAAAAAATCCGCGAAATACGCAAGAAAGCGATAAACGCGAACCTGAAGCTTGTGGACTGCCCTATCCGTCACCTTGGCACGGAAATGGCGCAGCAGCTCTACACGCGTATCGAAAAGTACCTTCTCGAAAACGGTATCGATATACTGTTCTCTCATTCTTGCCTTGACATAATCGTTGAGGACGGCGTTTGCAAGGGCGTTTTGATAGCGGATAATCACGGCGCGGAACAGGTGATAAACGGCAGCGAAATAGTTATTGCAACAGGACGCAAAGGCGCGGACTGGCTGCAAAAGGTCTGCGAAACGCACGAGATCGACCACCGCTCGGGAACCGTCGATATCGGCGTACGCGTGGAGGTCCGCAACGAGATAATGGAGGAAGTAAACTCCGTGCTGTATGAATCGAAGCTTATAGGGTATCCCGCGCCGTTCCGCAACAAAGTGCGCACGTTCTGTCAGAACCCGGGCGGCTTTGTCGCTCAGGAGAATTACGACAACGGCTTGGCGGTCGTAAACGGGCACTCGTTCAAGGAACTGAAAAGCGACAACACCAATCTCGCTATTCTTTGCTCGCATAACTTCTCCGTGCCGTTCAATCAGCCGATAGCGTACGCTCAAAAGGTGGGCGAGCTGTGCAATATGCTCGGCAACGGACAGATCCTCGTACAGCGCTACGGCGATATTCTTGACGGCAAGCGCACCTGGGATAAGGAACTGACGTTTTCCAACGTCAAACCCACGCTGCCAGACGCGGTGGCGGGAGATATCACCGCCGCCATTCCCTATCGCACCATGACGAACATCATAAACTTCATCAAGGCGGTGGACAACGTCGTTCCGGGCTTTGCGAGCCACGAAACGCTGCTTTATTCGCCGGAGCTTAAATTCTACTCCAACCGCATAAAAATGGACGAGCATTTCAACACAAACATTCGCGGGCTGCATTGCCTCGGCGACTCCAGCGGCTGGACGCGCGGACTGATGATGGCTTCCGTTATGGGAGTGCTTATGGGCAGAGAGCTGACAAAGGAGCAAGTGTCGGAATGATAGGAGCGCTTGTTTGATTATACCGTTTTTTACCGAAATGTCACTGCGATTTTATAGTCTTGCGACTATATCTCCAATATCGCCGTCAATGCATATCGACCTTTGCTCTATTTCCCGCGGGCAGTACGCCTCGCCGTAATTTATACAGACGTAAAAGGCATTCGGGTCGTTCTCTGTCATTTTCCAAAACGGATATTTTATAATTCCCGGAGTATTCATTCCAACGCCGAGCTCCAAAAACAGAGTATTATGCCCCGCGCCCGCGCGAATGAAATCCGAGTAACGTTTTGCGGCAATATGCCAGTCCCCGTCCTCAACAAACGTATCATCGGAGCGCAGGTTCATCGTCATTGGCTTGCCGCAGTGCGGACATTTCGGAATAAGCTCCGACGGTACGCTCATATTCGTTCGGTGCTCGTACATCTGTCTGATAATTTTCTCGTTGTCGAATGTCTCATTGCAGCATGGCTCGGAGCATTGAAAAAGTCCATAGTCGCCTTGCGTGTAGAAAAGCCGTTTTTTATCAAAGCCCGCCTTTTGAAAGCAATGATCGACGTTTGTTGTAATTACAAAATAGTCCTTGTTTTTTACAGTCTCAAACAGATCGTTATATACGGGTTTGGGAGCGTCCATATAACGGTTGACGTAAATATATCGGCTCCAATATGCCCAGAATTCTTCCCGGGTCTCAAACGGATAAAAGCCTCCCGAATACATATCGTGAAAGCCGTATTTCTTCTCAAAATCGGAGAAGTATTTGCGAAAACGTTCGCCGTTATAAACAAATCCCGCCGAAACAGAAAGCCCCGCGCCCGCGCCTATAACAACGCGGTCGGATTTTTCGAGCACGTCTTTCAGGTGTTTAATTTGTTGTGAGCAGTCGTTTATAGATCCCATAGTCCTCGTCCTTAAATACATTGAATATCACCTCAATATCCGAATTGTTCCTCAAAAAATCGCGCACTGTCTGAACGGCTGTCTCGGCGGCTCTCTCATTCGGGAAACGAAATTCTCCCGTTGAAATACAGCAGAACGCCGCGCTTTTTACGCCGTTTTGTTTCGATAATTCCAAACACGAACGGTAACAATCCGCAAGCTGCTGTTCGTGCTTTTCATTGAGCGCTCCGTCGACGATCGGTCCTACCGTGTGCAGAACATACTCGCACGGCAAATTGAACGCCGGGGTTATTTTCGCTTGCCCCGTAGGTTCGTCGAAACCCTGATCTCGCATTATCTTCTCGCATTCAAGCCGAAGCTGAACTCCCGCGAAGGTGTGTATCGCGTTGTCTATACAGCCGTGATTCGGGCAAAAGCAGCCGAGCAGCGCGGAATTTGCCGCGTTGACCACCGCTCCGCATTTAAGTGTGGTTATATCGCCTTGCCAAAGGTAAATGCTGTCGGTTATCGGAGTTAGATCGGCTATGTCGGTGACGCCTTTTGCCGCGATCTCGCCTTGCAAATATTCGTCCTGAATTGCAAGGAATTCCTCCGAAACAGGCTTCGGCGCACGCAGATTTACAAGTCCTCTGAACAGCCGAAACCGCTCGTTTTTGTCATCAGGGATCTCGATATCCTTATACTTGTCATTCTCGGATAACAAAAATTTTATCAGCCATAAAAGCTTTTCGTTCACGCTTATCCCAACCTTTCAACAGCCTTTGCGGGGCAATTCTCATAGCACGCGCCGCAATGCAGACAGTGTTCCGAGCGTATTCTGTACCGCTCGCCGCCTTCAATGCAGCCTTGCGGACAGCTTTCGAAGCACGTTCCGCAGCCTATACATTTATCGGTGATAAAATATCCTTTCGGGGAAATCTTACTGCCGCCAAGCGCATAACTCTCGCGGAAGATCGGCTTCACTCCGAGGTTAAAATACTCGATCTCCATATCGCGCACCTCGAAAATTATCCCGATCTTTCGCGTTTCGTCGGGGTAGACATTCACCAGATACGGCTGCTCCGAAAAGATCACGTTTATCTTCTCCGACTGCTCGGCGTCGGGCGCGGGAACTGCTTTTGCGGAAACCCTTATCATCTCGTTGAATTTAGTATACGCAAGTATCTGCACTCTGCCGTCCGCAAGCAATTCACGGCAGAAATTCTTGCCGCGCGCGGTGAAGAAATACAAGCTCTCCTCGTCAAAATGTATCGCGCTCACACAACGTATCTGCGGCGCTCCGTTCCCGTCAACAGTCGCGAAAGACAACGTGCCGACGAGCTGTAATTTTTGCAAACAGGTTTTAGCGTCCATAGTACACCTCATTCAATTATTTTTATCCGACCCTCTCGGCGCGGCTTGCGATGCGGAGGATCGCCGTCGATATAACCGAGTATTACAAAGCATACCGCCGAATAATTTTCGGGAACGCCCCACTTTTTTCTGAGCGCCCGCCCCTCTTCGCTTGCGAACGTTTCCTCGCCGCGCGAGACGACACAGGACGAAATGCCAAGCTCTGTTGCCTGCAAGAGCATATTCTCCGCGCAGCAAAACGCGTCGGCTTCACGGAACAGGAAATTGCTCTGCCCAAATATTACGACAACGGAGGGCGCTCCGTAAAATCCGTTTTTGATGCTCGGATCGTCAATGTTGCTCGGCTGTTCTTTCGACACATAAGAACCCGCAAGCGTCGAACGATCGAATTTAGCGAGATTCATCTTCCCGAGCCGTGTTGTAAGCTCCTTGTCGCGTATGCCTATCATCATATTCCGCTGTGCGCCGCCCGCATTGGGAGCGTAATTCGCCGCCTCAAGAATAAGCTCCATATCGGCGCGGGAAATTTGCTTGTCCGTGTATTTGCGGATAGAATGACGCGACTTTATAATATCCATCAGCATATTCAAATCTCCTTATTTTTAATTCGGAAGTTCCGAACCGTCGACCGCCGTTGGCGGTCGACTATCACGGCGGCAAAACCTCTGCTTCGCTACGGTTTCACCGCCTATTTCGGAACTTCCTTCCAGCATTGAGGATCGGCGGCGTAAAAGTCGCCGTTCGTTCCCTTGGCGACGGCGGGGCAGCCGCGGCAATACGCCAGCAGCTCGCACTTGGCGCATTTTGAGAATTTCGTATACTCGCGGTAGCACTCCATACCCGTCACCCATATATCCGCGAGCCTGTCCTCGAAAACGTTGCCAACCTTGCTTTCGGAAACGCGGCGGCACGCGTAAACATCTCCCGTCGGCAATATCGTGATGTGGCAGTTTCCGCAGTTGCAGCCGCCGTGTATTTTGCCGTCCGGTTTTTCGGAGAGTTTGAACTCGCCCGTTTCATATTCGTAGAGCGTCCAGAGATGGTCTTTTTTATTGAAATAGGTATCACAGCCCGCGTATTCCTTGAATTTCTTGTCGCAAGCCGCAAGCAGAGCGCGGTATTCCTGCGGCGACATCGAATCGTCAAGTTCTCCGCCGCTCGGAACGTACCGCGAAAACGCGAACACATTTACGCCCGCCTTAACTACCTCATCGATAATCCCCGTTATCTCGCCGATATTTTTCTTTGAGACCGTTGTCATTATCACACTGCGTATGCCCGCGCGGTTTATGCAGCCGACCTTTTCCAAGGTGCAGTCGAACGAACCCGGCTTTCTGAACCAGTCGTGAGTTTCACGAAGTCCGTCAATCGACATCTGATATTTTTCGCAGCCGAGAGCCTTAAGCTTGCCGCACACCTCGTCGTTCAGATGAAACGGGTTGCCCATGATCGTAAACGGCACGGAGTTCTCGTGAAACAGCTTTAACAGCCGCCAAAAATCGGGATGGAGTATCGGATCGCCGCCCGTGAGGTAGAAGTACGGCAGCCGCCCGTACATCTCGCAGAAGTCAAGGCAGTTGTAAAACGTGCTTTGCATTTGCTCCCACGTCATCGAGTCGATCTTTTTGCATGTGTCGCCCGAGAATATGTAGCAGTGTTTGCAGCGCTGATCGCAGTCGTCGGTGATGTGCCACTGAAAGGAAAAATAAGATTTCATTTTAAGACCTCGCTTTATATAGATCGGTTTCCCGAATTGTTTCGTTTGACCCGGCGGGAACGCTCCCGCCGGGTGTTTTTACTTGTCGCCCGCTCCGCAAGCCGTTCCGCATGCCGCGGGCTTGTCACTTGCTCCGCATGCTGCGGGCTTGTCGCTTGCTCCGCATGCCGCGGGCTTGTCGCTCGCTCCGCATGCCGTTCCGCCGTTAGTCCACTCCGCCAAATCAGAAAGCGCCATAATTTTATCCTCCGTAGAATGTATTCGCAAAGCGTTTTGCTTTGTGTGATTTTATTATACAATGTTCAAAATCATTATTCAAGTACGCACTTTTTTATAACATAGTTACTTTTAGGTGAGTTTTAATTGATGACGCGGAAAACATCAAAAAAATTTTTTATTGACAAATTTGTAAAATGATGTTATAATTCAGATAGAACAATAAAATACCAAATAAAGGAGAGATCAATATGGCAGTAAAACAAACGGCAGGGCGGGATTCACTCGGTGATTTCGCCCCTAAGTTCGCACAGCTTAACGACGATGTTTTATTTGGAGAGGTGTGGTCGCGCGAGGAAAAGCTCCCGCTGAAAACGCGCTCGATAATCACGATCACCGCGCTTATCAGCAAAGGAATAGTCGATTCATCGCTGAAATATCATCTTCAATCGGCGCGCAAAAACGGCGTTTCCAAAAACGAGATGGCGGAGATCTTAACACATCTGGCTTTTTACGCGGGTTGGCCGAACGCGTGGGCGGCGTTTCGGTTTGCAAAGGATGTCTACGCGGAGGACTGCCCCGAGGAACACGGCGGCTTTTTCGGATTGGGCGAGCCGAATGTCGATTATGCGAAATTCTTTATCGGCAACAGCTATCTCAAACCGCTTACCGACCCCAAGGAGACGGTCTTTATCGCGAATGTTACCTTTGAGCCGCGCTGCCGCAACAATTGGCATATCCATCACGCTAAATCGGGCGGCGGACAGCTGCTTATCTGTGTGGACGGCGAGGGCTGGTACCAAGAGTACGGCAAGCCCGCTCAGAGCCTGAAATCCGGCGACGTTATAACGATCCCCGCAAATGTCAAGCATTGGCACGGAGCAAAGGCTGACTGCTGGTTCAGCCATCTGGCGGTGGAATGCCCCGGCGAGGAAACCGCTGCCGAATGGCTGGAGGCGGTTTCGGACGAGGAATACGACGCGTTGAAATAAATATATAAACGCGTTTTTCGGCACACGTAAAATCGCGCCGCATCATCCCCCTAAAACAGCACCGGGATAAATCTATTGACATTTCAACTAATATATAGTATAATATAGCTGTAGGCGGCTTGTTCGCGCTTTTGCTAATCGCAGAAAACGCCGTTTTGAAGATTTCTGTAAAGAGCAGGCTGTCAGCGGTTCATACGGCTGATATTCCGCAAACTAAAAATTATACGGGAGGATCATTTATTATGCCAAATTATGCAGATTCGTCAACTTATTCCACAGCGTCGGGTAAAGCGCTGCAATATGTCGTTCTTCAGGTAACATTAAAAGAAAAGTTTTTGGGAACGGGTTCCGGCAACCTGACCGACCTTGAGGCAGTGATCAACGACCAAGCTGCCAAAGGCTACAGATTACATACCATAACCACCTCCAACGGCGGCAGCAAGGGTATGCTCGGCGGCGACCGTATTCAAGCGACCATGGTATTTGAGAGGCTCGGTTGATTTTTTCACAAAACACTAATGCCCGCTAAAGTTCGCGGGCATTTTTTCGTTCCGCGCTTTTTTATCGGGAAAATATAGGGCGCGAATATCTCTCCAAACGGCTATAACAAAGCGTTCACATAATCTATAAAAAATTTTTCTCTAAACCGCCGAAAAAGCAAGGCGTTATTGTGCAAATCAACAAATAATCCACAAAGCGAGCCGTTTGGGAAAAAATCTATATACATTCATTTTTAAAGAAAACACATTAAAAAATTTTTAATATACATTTACAAAAAAGCGGTAGGACATATAATGTAACTTCCATGTAACAAGCTCGGGAAAATGGCAGTTTTATACCATAACTAATGGCTTTTTCGATTTGACAATCCCAAAAGTCTGTGTTATAATATCCACAAGCAAAAGGTGGGTGCTTATACTGATTACCAATAAAAAGAGCACAAAAATTACTTTCTTCCTCGCTTCGCGGGTGAGAGAAAATAAGATGGTGTGCCTGCTTTTAACGGAAGATCAGTAATAGAATAAACTTAGGAGGATACGAAAATATTAAAGGAAAAAGCGATCATTGATCTTGAGGAAAGACTTGCTGACGCTGCAATGCTTTATCCTGACGATGGCATACCTTATAGCATAATACATATTGCAATTCACCAAAAGAGCCGATCACGTTTGAGATCGGCTCTTATTCGTTCTATTGCGCCGCTCGCACGGGAAACGACCTTGATGTTGTTCTGCATCGTCTTTTGCTGTTAACAGCTTTATACGAACAACTTTTTTTGCAATGACTAAAAATTTTGAAAAAACACTTGTAAATTTTTAAAATATGGTGTAAAATATAAACAACTACATTATGGGCACCTCTAAAAAACTTGTTTGAGGCAAAATCGGCAGGGCACGCCGTCTGCGTCGTCAAACCACCTCGCAAGGCATACAGCCTTGCTTCGTCGGCTTTCCCAGCAGTCGACGCACCCTACCGATTTTCCCTTCTCAAACCGGTTTTTAGAGATACCCTTATTTAATTGTGCTTCGGAGGACGTTATGGAAAACAGCCAATTAAAATTTATGAAAGCATTAAGGGAGAATTCGGATGATTTCTTCCTTGATTTCGTGGAACAAATGCCCGGAGGCTTTTTTGCATACCGCGCCGATGAAAGCGAGGAGATACTTCACCTCAACAAAGCCGCCCTTAAAATATTCGGCTGTAATACCTTACAGGAATTTGTCGAGCTTACGGGGAATACGTTTCGCGGAATGGTTCACCCCGACGACATAGATAACGTAGAAAAAAGCATTATCGAGCAAATAACCAACAACGCCGAAAAAACAGATTACGTAGAATACCGCATAAAGCAAAAGGACGGCTCCACACGCTGGATCGCCGACTATGGGCGCTTTACGAACACCGAATCGTTCGGGGACGTTTTTTACGTCTTTATCGCCGACAGCACCGAGCGTATGGTAAAGCGCATGGAACGCCTTGAAAACGCGAACAAGGCTCTGCTGCAAATATCCGTAAGGGAAAGCCAATACCGCAAGGCGATATTGCACGACGCGCTGTTTTTTTATGAGGTAAACCTATCCGAAAACAGATTTATTACGGCTGTCACTCAAAATGGGGAAAACAACATCTTCCTCATTTCCGACATAATACGCTTGAAAGGGAATTTTGAGGAAACAAGTTACACGGATTTTATCGCGGCGAGTAAGGAGCTTGTACCGCTCGATGACCGTCACGATTATTTGGAGTTTTTCGATCTCGAACGGCTGATGAAATGCTGCGAAAAAGGCGAGCTTGAACAGGTTTACGAAAGACGCGTCGACGATAAGTTTGAAAAAAGTCATTTGCTGCACTACGTCGTCCTGCTTGGAAAAAGCGCCGCGGAAGGCACGGTAGGTGCGCTTATCATCGTAAAGGACGTTACGGAACAGGCGGATCGCCGCAAGTTTTTAAGCGATACGCTCCGCCAGGCGCAGACCGCGGCAATCGCCAAGAACACGTTTCTCGCAAATATGTCGCATGATATAAAAACACCGCTCAACGCCATTCTGGGCTTTGCCGACCTTATAAAGGATCATGTCGACGACCGCGAAAAAACCAAGGAATACATCGAAAAGATCCGCATTTCGGGAGATCAGCTGCTGACTATCGTAAGCGAGGCACTGGAAGTCACGCGAATGGAATCGGGAAAGGCGGCGCTTGCGGAGATAGAGGGCAGTCTTGACAAAATGATCGACGAGATCGAAAAGTCAATTATGCCCCAAATAACCGCAAAAAATCTGCACTTTGAAATTGACAGAGCCGGTATCGCGCACCCCAACGTGCTTGCGGATTTTACCCGCTTGACCGAGGTTTTTGTGCAGCTTCTGGACAACGCGGCAAAGTACACCGAAAACGGCGGGCACGTAAGCTTTAAAGCCGAGGAACAGCTGCACGGCGCCGGCTACGGGAAATATGTTTTCACCGTGGAGGATACGGGCAGCGGCATTTCCGAGGAGTTTATGGAACACCTGTTCGAGCCGTTCGCAAGGGAAAACAACACCACTAAAAGCGGAATTCTTGGCAGCGGACTTGGAATGACAGTGGTGAAAAATATCCTTGATCTTATGGGCGGCAAAATATCCGTGAAAAGCCGTCCTAACGAGGGCAGCCGATTTACCGTGACGGTAACGTTAAAGCAGCTTGAAAACAGCGAAAACCGCTCCGCCGCAAAGCCGAAAAAACCCGTGACACTTGAGGGTCTGCGTATATTGCTTGTGGAAGACAACGAGATAAACTGCGAGATCGCAAAGGAGCTTCTCTGCGCGGAGGGCTTTGTCGTTGAGACCGCGTCTGACGGAGATATCGCTGTGGAAATGGTACGCGCCGCCGACGAGAGGTATTACGACGTGATACTGATGGATATACAAATGCCGCGTATGAACGGCTATGACGCTACCCGCGCGATCCGCGCGCTTGGGGGAGCAAACGCGGATATTCCGATAATCGCGCTTTCCGCCAATACATACGCCGAGGACAAAAAGAAGTCTATCGAATCAGGTATGGACGCCCACGCGCCCAAACCCCTCAATATGGACAATTTGCTGTCGCTTATCGCGGACGTTCTCGACAGCAGATCATAATATACGTATAAAAACATATCCCCGTCAAAAGACGGGGATAACTTCATTAACACATCACAGGGGCAATTCTCCGCGAGCCGCTTTGTTAAAGTCCTCGATAAGCTTCGGTCTCTGCGACCTGAACTGCGTATTGGTCTGTTCCACACGCTTTGCAAGCTCCGTCTGCCATTCGGCTGCTTCATCGGTCTTTCCGAGCTTTACAAGCTCGTACAGCAGCATTATGTCAATGTCGATCATAGAACTCAAGCAGCGTTCATAGTCGCGGCTGTTAATAAACGCCACGGTCTGTTCGAAAGCGCGTTTCACCCGCCCCGCCGCGCAGTCGATATACAGAAGCGGCAAGATGACTATGTTGCTTATCCCGTTATACATTGGAGATCTTCTCGCCGCTTTCAGATCGCCCTCAAACCGCCGCCACGTTTCCTCGGCGAGCGCAACGTTGCCAAGTTTTAGGGCACACATCACATAAATGAAAAAGTACCCTATGCGTTCGTTTATACGCGCGTTTGGCGGAACGGCTATTGAGTTCAGATAGTTCAGCGCGGTCTGCGGCTGACCTATACGCTCGAATATTTCGGCATACGCCACGGCGTTTTGCAGCAAAAACGGCTTATTGATTATCTTCGTCTGCTCGAAGGCTTTGAGATACTCCACGCAAAAGCCCTTTTCATCGAGTATCTTGTAAAGCTCAAAGTCCTTTAAGGCAACGACCAGCGACCCGATAAGCAGCCACAGCAAATTAAACGCTGCGCCGCACATTGCACCGACTGCCATACGAACGCCGATAGACATTTGAGAATCGTCCGTGCGGAACGGGATAGCCCAGACTGCGATTATCAAAATCCACACCCACGGTCTCATACCGCGAAAACAGCTTTTAAGGCAAAATCCGTAACGTCTTGCGAAAAATCTCATACAACTATCTTAAAGCTGCTCGGCAATGCCGTAGATCAGCTTTTCGGTCTTTTCCCAGCCAAGACACGGGTCGGTGATGGACTTGCCGTAGGTGCCCTCCTCTATCTTCTGAGCGCCGTCCTCGATATAGCTCTCTATCATAAGCCCCTTTACAATGTTGCGTATCTCCTTGGAATGGCGCATAGAGTGCAGCACCTCGTTTGATATCCTTATCTGTTCGAGGAACTGCTTGCCGCTGTTGGAATGGTTGGTGTCCACGATTATCGACGGATATTGCAGACCCTTTTCCATATACAGATCATAGCAGAGCTTCAGATCCTCGTAGTGATAATTCGGAAGCGTCTGACCGTGCTTGTTCTGTGCGCCGCGCAAGATAGCGTGTGCATGCGGGTTGCCGTCGGACACGACCTCCCAGCCGCGGTAAATAAACGTATGCGATGCCTGCGCCGCCTGTATCGAGTTGAACATTACCGACAAAGTTCCCGAAGTGGGGTTCTTCATTCCCACAGGACACTCCATACCGCTTGCAACAAGGCGGTGGTGCTGATCCTCAACGGAACGCGCTCCGACTGCCACATACGACAGCAAATCGCTTAAATAACGATAGTTTTCGGGATAAAGCATTTCGTCGGCGCAGGTGAGATGCGTCTCCGCGATAGCGCGGGTGTGCAGCTTTCTCACCTCGATTATGCCTTGCAGCATATCCTCTTTCTTAGTGGGATCGGGCTGATGAATAAGCCCCTTATAACCCGTGCCGTTGGTACGCGGCTTTCCTGTATATATTCTCGGAATTATAAGTATTCTGTCCGCTACTTTCTCCTGCACCTTCGCGAGGCGGTTTACGTAGTCCATAACGGAGCTTTCGTTATCCGCCGAACACGGACCTATGATAAGCAAAAACTTATCCGATTTTCCCTCGAACACGTCCGCGATCTTCTTATCACGAGCCGCCTTAACTTCCTTTATCTCATCGGTAAGGGGGTACATTTCCTTTATCTCTTTCGGGATCGGCAATTTTCTGTTAAACGTCATTGACATAGCTATTTTCTCCAATACTTTAATGATATAAAGAGCAAAAGCAAGAGTTGCTCCAAACAAATATATTATATCACATCTTTTCCGAAATGTCAACACCCGAATTATCACACTATTTTCCCATTATAAACTTGCA
>OIXH01004100.1_pt1 | contig 12164 bp, 6 predicted proteins | sample 1587741 | NCBI WGS metagenome assembly OIXH01 (sample SAMEA3888916, study PRJEB22519) | human gut metagenome | biome: human gut; feature: human-associated habitat; material: faeces | place: Denmark | collected 2011 | reverse complement strand
GGACCGGCTTATGACGCATACGGTGCTTATTCGCGCCGATTTACCGCTTCCCGCGCCTCACCGCAAGCGGGATCAGCGCGGCCAGCGCCAGCGCTCCGGCTCCGGCGTTGCAGCCGCCGCCGCTGCCGCCGGTCGGGGTCGGCGATACGGGCGGTTCCGCCTGCTTGATTATCGCGATCGGGTCTATGACTTTGCCGTCCGTCTTGCCGCCGAGGTCGTATTCCCCTCCGTCAAGGACGAAGGCCGTCAGCGTGTAGGTCGCCGCCGCGTCTATCGCTCCCGTCACTATTTCGTTGTTCGCGTCGTAAAGCGCCACCGTCTTGTCCGCTATGGCCTCCGCCGCGGTGACGACCGTGAATGCTTTGCCGCCGCCGTCCGTGAAGATTTTGAGGACGCGGATCTCGCCGACGCCGTCAACTTTGCCGAATACGTCCCCGCTCACCTTGAAGCCGAGCGCGTGGATCATGCCCGCCTCGTCGGCGCTGCTCACCGTCACCGGCAGCGAGATCACGCTGTCTTTGGAGACGGTGTCCGGGTCGTTGGCGATCACTTCTCCCGCCGCCTTGTCCGCGAGCCCGCCGGCCACCGTGAGGCTGCCGTTTTCCGTCACAGCCGCGTCTTCCGCTTTAAGGCCGATCTCATTCATAACGTCTTCCTGTTTGACGGGGTCCGTCACATATCCCGGCGTTACGGGGACGACGTTTTCGTTCGGCGTGACGACCTCCGGCTTCACCGCCTCCGGCTCCGCCGGCGTGACCGCCGGGTCGTCGGCGGCGCTCTTCCTCCCCGTTACGGCGCACTCCGCTTTGGCTCCGCTGCCGTCGTTCGCCGCGGCGGTGATCGTCGCTTTGCCCGCCGCTTTCGCCGTTATCGTGCCGTCCGCCGCGACTTCGGCGACGTTCCCGTCGCTCGTCGTCCAGGTGATGTCTTTGGCGTAGGCACTGTCAGGCGTGACCGCAGCCGTAAGCATGGCGTTTCCGCCGACGGCGAGCGCGAGCGTCGTCTTGTCCAGCGTCACGCTCTCCGCTTTGATCTTTTCAAAGAGCGCCGTTATCTTCCACTCGCCGCCCCAGGTCACATCCGCTGAGATCGTCTTTACGTCCCGCGAGAGCGTCTGCGTTTCGTCGGAGAGCGTCACATGGTAGCCGCCCGGCACAATGAGCGTCACGCTCTGCTCGTCGCCTCTGATGTCGGCGGAGCTGTCGGCCTCGTGCTGTGCCTCGTCGCCGCTGATGGCCCATCTGACGTAGTCGATGTCTTTGGATTCGATGTCGCCCGATGTCGTGAGGCTGACCGATGCGTAGTTGGCCTCTTTGGCCGCGAAGGCGAGGCAGAGTTTGTATTCGCCGTCTTTCGCTCCGTCCTGGACGATGAAGTAGTTGTCCTTCTCATTGGTCCTCTGGTCGGAACTGCTGACTTTGAGCGGCTGTACCCATTTCGCGCCCGTCGTCTTGTCGCCGGAGAGGCCGCCCTCCATGTCGAAGAGCATGACGCGCGTCTTGACGGCATAGCCGTTTTCGCTGTCGCCGGTCACTGTGATATGGGCTGCTTTGCCGTTGCCGGCGACGTCAACCAGGCTTCTGGCGCTGATCTCGCCCTTATCGTCGACGACGATCGTGAAGAGGCTGATCTTATCGATCAGGTTGTCCTTTGTCAGTCCCTCTTTAACTTCGTCGGGCAGCTCCGCGATGTCGGCGGAGCGGATGGTGAAGTTGGCCTGTACGGGCAGGTAATCACCCTCGGAGAAGGCATCTTCGCCGTTATTGGTTTTGAAGAGCGAGACGAGCATCTTCCAGAATTTAGCGAAGATCGTCTCTCCCTCGCCGGCGCGCGTGGCAACGGTGTTTTGTACCTCGACGAGGCGCACCTTGTTCTCACTGTCGCCGCTGATGTTCCAGTAACCGCCGATGGCGGCTTTGATGTCAGCGGAGGAGAGGAAGGCCGATGAATCGATGTCGGCGCTCGTCGCGGCGAGGGCTTTCGCGTCATAGCTGATGCCGGATGCAAGTTTGCCGTCTTTGGCGAGTTCTCTCATCGCGTCGAAGATGGCGAAGTCTTCCGTCGTGCCGTCTGCTATCGGGAGGATGCCGGAGTTGTCGCCGTCGGTGCGCGTGCTTTCCGTGACGTCAGATGGGGCGACGATGGGGATGACGCGGAAGGCCGCGCTTCCCGTGCTGCCCTCGTAGTTGCCTTTGCCCGTCGCCGTTACCGTCGCCGTGCCGATTTTGACGTTGTTCGCCCAGCTCAGCGTGTAGTCGGTGTCTTTGAGCGTTTTTTCGCCGTCTTTGACCGTGACTGCCGGCGTGATCGCGCCGCCGGTGTAGGTCTGGTCGGCGATGGGGTCGATCGTCAAAGTGGTCTTTTTAGGCGTGATCTCGAAGGTTACGGACTTTTCTCCCTTGTAGTTGCCTATGAAGGTGGCTTTCGCCGTCGCCGTGCCAACGTTGGTGTTTTTGTCATAGGTCACGGTGTAGTCCGTGTCTTTGACGAGCTTCGTTTCGCCGTCTTTGACCGTCAGTTCGGGCGTCTTGGCCTTGCCGTCGTAGACGTCGGGGCTGACCGCCGCTATGGTGAGCGTCGACGCGTCCTTCGCAGTGATCGTGAAGGCCAGCTCTTTACTGCCGCTGTAGTTGCTGGTGTACGTCACCGCCGCCTTCGCCGTGCCGGCGTCCTTGTTGTTGCTGTAGGCCACGGTGTAGTCGACGCCTTTGACGAGCGTCGTTTTACCGTCCGTTATCGTTACCGCCGGTTCCTTTGCCGCGCCGTCGTAGACGTAGCTTGTCACAGAGAGGGCCGCGTTCAGTGCCGACGCGTCCTTCGCCGTGATCTTGAACTTATCGGCGTTGTTGTTTAGCGTCAGCGTGTAGTTGGTCCCCGCGCTCAGGCTTCCCAGCGTGTAGGCGTATGTGCCGACGTTGTCGCCCGTCTCGCGCGCAAGCGCGCCTGTGAAGGTCGCTCCCGTTTCGCTTGAACTATAGGCGAACACTGGCTCCGTCGCGCCGTAGGTTTTGCTCTGGCCCGCGCTCGGCGTTACCGTTATCTGTCTCTTCGTGATCGCGAAGGCCGCGCTTGCCTCGCCGCCGTAATAGTTCGCCGCCGTGCCCTTCACGGTGACGGTCGCGGTGCCGACGTTCGTGTTGTCTGTGTAACTCACTTCGTAGTTTTCCGCGTTCAGCGCCGTTCCGTCGAGCGTGACCGTTACGTCCGGCTTTATTTCGCCGCCGGTGTAGACTTCGCTTGCGCTGACGGTTATCACGGCGCTGTCGATGCGCTGTACCACCGTCACGTCGCAGCTCGCCGTTTTGCCTTCGGCGGTGGCGGTGATGGTGGCTTTGCCTTTGCCCGTCGGCGTCACGTTGCCGCTCTGGTCTACGTCCGCTATGTTAGCGTCGCTAGTCGCCCAGGATACGGTTTTATCCAGCGTCTTGTCGGGCGATATCGTTGCCGTGAGCGTCAGCACGTCATGGCTCGCCGCGCTCCAGTAGCCGAGCGTCGCCGCCGTTTCGTCGAGGCTCACGCTTTCGGCGTGTATCTGGCTGTAAACGGCCTTTACTTCAACAGTGCCGCCCCATTCGATATGCTTGCCCGCCGTGTCCGCGTTCAGCGTATAGCCCGCGTACTGCGGGAAGGTGAAGGTGTAGTTCGCGTCGCCGGAGACGACCGCCGTCCAGTCGGACGAGGTGATGCCCGTCAGGCTGTAGCCGTTGTCGCCGCTGACGGACCAGTCTACGCTGGCGGGGATATCTCCGCTCGCCGTCTCCACAGTGACATGGAGCGTCGCGTAGTTGTGTTCTTTGGCGGCGAAGGCCATTGCGACGGCGTATTCCTGATCCGCTTTGCCGTCCTGCACTAAGAAGTAGTTGCCTTCCGCCCTGTCCGTCACTTTGTCGGGCTCTTTGGCGGCGAATTTCTGCACCCATTTCGCGCCGCTTCCCGTTGTGACGCCGCCCGTCTGGTCAAAGACCATGAGGCGTGTTTTGACGAGGTAGCCGTTGCTGCCGTCGTCGGCCACGCTGATCCAGCCCTCATTGCTCGTGATGTCGCTGAGGCTGCGCGCGGCCGGTTCCGCCGCGTCGCCCGATTTGACGAGGACGAAGAGGTTGAGCTTCGCGAGCAGAGTGTCTTTCGTGAGGCCGCTCCTTACGTATTCCGGCAGTTCCGCGACGTCGGCGGAGCTGATGACGAAGTTCGCCTGTAACGGCAGATACTTATTACTGTCATAAGTATCCTTTCCATTTATAAAGAACGATTTCAGCAGACTCCAGATCTTCGCGAATACGCCCTGCGTTTCGCCGGTCGCGCTGCGGACCTGCACCATGTGGACCTTGTCCGCGCTCGTCTCGCCGAGCTGCCAGTATGCACCGATGGCTTTCTTGATCGCCTCGTCGCTGAAGATGTCGCGCGAGGATATTTCGATGTCTTTGCTCTGCGCCTTCGTGATCGCGTCGACGGACGAGACGGTGATGCCAACGGGCAGATCTTTGCTGGCCGCGAGTGCGTCGAAGCCGTCGTAGACGGCGAAGTCCTCTGCCGTGCTGTCGCCGATCACGACGATGCCGGAGGCGTTTTCAGTCGCGCCCGTCGTATCGGTGCGCGTATCTTCCGTCACCTCGGCTTTGGGCAGGCTCCTGCTCGCCGCCGTCACCGTGAAGCTGCCGCTCACTGTGAACAGGCTGCCGTCCGCGCTGCCGCGGATCGTCGCTGTGCCGCGTCCGACGGCCCTCACCGCGTCGCCCGAAACCACGGCGGCGCTCGTATTCGACGAGCTGAGCGTCACAAGCTTCACCGCGCCTTTGTCAACGGCGTCGGTGCTGACCGCCTTAACCGTCGAATCCAGCGAGACCGTTCTTTCGTCGCCTATCTCGCAGGAGTAGCCCGCCGTCGTGATCGCGACCTCTCCGCCCGCGTACCGCCAAGCGTAAGCCCCTATCTCCGCGTGCGCCTTGTCGAACGATACGCCGCGCGCGTCGGTGAGCGGGGACTTGAAGTCGCCGCTGATTACCTTATCGGGGGCCGTTCCCGCGCGGAAGGCCGAGCCGCCCGCCGAGACCGCCATCGTCGGCACGGGGCCGCCGTTGTCCTTGGGCGAGGCGGTGAGGAACTTCGGGTCGATTTCCGATATGTTGTCCCCGCCTTCCGTCCAGCCGCCTTGTACCACAGAGTTGTAGAGCGAGGCCGAACTGCCGCCGCCCGCGTATGCTATTTCTGCGTCACCAGAGACCGCCGTGTCGCCCCAGAATATTGAGTTGACAGCGGTGACCGGAGTGGATGCGGAATAGACCGCTCCCCCTTTATTTGCAGCGCCGTTTCCGCTGAAGGTGCAGTTTGCGATTATAAGGCTGGAAAGTCCGTTGACATACAGCGCTCCGCCGCTCCCGCCGCCGTTTGCCTTGTTATTGGCAAAGGTACAATTTGTAATCACAGAAGTTTTTCTGGCGGCGTTGATGAATATGGCTCCTCCTGATGCGTCTGCGGCGTTTTTCGTGAAATTGCCGGTAAATTCGCTGTTTGAGATCGTCGAGTGCGCCGTGGAATTATCGGCGATCGCTCCCCCATAGAGCTTGGTCGTCTGATTGCTGAGGAAACGGCACTTGTCGATAAATGGCGTACATGCGGCGGTGTTACTATTGGCGGCGCTGTATATCGCGCCCCCCTTAGCGCCGATGTTATTCTTAAAGACACACTCCACAAAACTCGGCGCGACGGCTCCGGTCGAATCGAACGATTCGCTGCAAACCGCGCCGCCATATTCGCCGCTGTTCTGCTCAAAGGAACACCTGTACACGTATGGGCTACTGTCCCGACAGTTGAAGATAGCGGGGCCAGCATAGCAGTAGTTTCCAGAAAAAGTACAGTTTGCAATCAGCGGGCTGGAGCTGTCATTGAAAAGACCGCCTCCCGCGGTGCTGTACCATAACATATCCGGATCAGTTCCCTTGCCTCCCGTGATCGTGAAGCCGTCGAGCACGGTGTCCGCCGAGGCCGCGCCCTTGCCGCCGGTGACGATGGAGATGTTATCGACCGAAGCGTCGCGGCTCAGTATCGTCTCGTTCGCCTTGATGTCACGCGAAGCTATGGTCTCCGTCTCCGTCCCCGCGAAGCCTCCGTAGAGCTTGACGCCCTTCGGCAGAGGCAGCGTCTCCGTCTGCGCGTATGTGCCCTTGGCTACGTAGAAATTGTAGTTTTTACCGCTGTTTTGCGTATTTATCCATTTGAGCATCGCGCTGAAGTCCGCGCCGCCCATCGCGTTCGCCCACGATGAGCCGTCGCCCGTGCCGTCGGGTTTGACGTATACGACCGGCAGATATGGCCAGCCCTCGCCGACGCGCAGCGTCATTTTTTCCATGGTGTAGGCCGTCGGTGCGCCGTCGCCGTACCACTCCTTGTTCGCGGCGTCACTCCAATAGTCCGCCGCGCGCGAGGGCGCGAGGTACAGCCCCGCCAGCGCCGCCGCGCAGATAAGCGCGAGCAGCGGCAGGCAGAAGCGCTTCGCGCCGCCGCCGCCCTCCCGGGGCGAAAGCCCCAATTGTTGAATGATCTGCCTGATGAATCGCATTTATAATATCCTCCCTTTGCTTAATTACGATGATTCCGTCCGCGGAAGGGCACAAGGCCGCCTCCGCACCTCGATTATGAGCGCGGGGCCGCTTTTTTCAAGCCTGTCAAGGGCAAATGGCGCGCGAATGTACATTTTTACCCCTCGAATGTACATTCGGGATGTATAATAATTACGGGCGGCACGGACGCCGCAATTTTTGTTTATGGGAGCCGATGCATGAGGATCGCCGTTGTTGACGACCGCGCCGACGAGCGCGCGGAGATCGTTTCTTTAATAGAGGAGTATCTGGCGCGCGTGGGCGTGACGGGAGCCGTCTGCCGCGAGTTCGCCTCGGCGGAGGAGTTTGCCGCCGCGCTCGGCGAGCAGTCTTTCGACGTGGCGGCGCTCGACATCATCATGGGCGAGATGGACGGGATGGAGGCGGCGCGCGCGCTGCGAGAGGCGCAGCCGTCGTGCGCGATCATCTTCGTCACTTCGAGCCGTGATTTTTCGATCGAGGGCTACAGCGTGCACGCCGCGGGCTATGTGCTGAAGCCGGTGCGCGAGAACAGCGCGCTGCTCTTCGACGCGCTGGCCTTCGCCGCAAGCCGCGCCCTGCGCGCCTCCGCCTCGATGATGGTAAAGTGCGCGGTGGGCGAACGGCACGTCCTGCTCGCCGATATCCTGACGCTCAGCAAACGGCTGCTGATAATCTACCTGGAACTGAAAGGCGGCGAGACGCTCGCGCTGAGCGGCAAATACGCCGACTACGAGCAGCGCCTGCTCGAAGACGGGCGCTTCCTCAAGATCGCCCGCGCAAGCCTGCTGAACGCCGACCGCATCTCCGCCGTAACGCGCGAAGGCCTGCTGCTGGACACCGGCAAAGAGATAAAGCTCGGCCGCCGAGTCCGAGAACGCATAGCCGCGGAGTACGCAAGGTATAAAGTCGGCGGGGAAAGATGAATGATAGGCTTAAAGCCTCCCTCCCCGAGGGAGACTGACTATATTAAGTCAAGCCCTTAAACAAAAAAAAGAGAAAGTATCTATAATTGTAAACAGCAGATACTATCAAAGTAATACTAAGCCTCTGTAAAGGCAATGTTTTATCTCTAGTCCCGTTCTTGTTTTTACAGCTAAGCTACTTTTGGATCATATTCTTCATTTTCTTTCAGTAAATGGAATATCAATCTTATCAGTTTTTTAGATAGGTGTCCTAAAGCCGAATTGTAGTGTTTGCCTTCCTTTATTTTTTTGTCCAAATATTGTTTGTACTTTAGATTGTTGAGAGAACATAAGCGAGCACCCTGCATGATCGCCCATCGCAGATATGCAGAGCCGCGTTTTACCATGTGGGTGTGGCTTGCCGTGAAGTTTCCTGACTGGAATGTGGATGGGTCGAGTCCCGCGAATGCCTGAAGTTTGTCTGCAGATGAGAAGAGGTTGATATCCCCTATTTCCGCTAATATCACGGAAGCTATACAAAAGCCTATTCCAGGTATAGAGGTAAGTTTTGTCCCAGATTTTTCAACCTCGTTTTTCAGTTCACCGTCTATTTTTGCAATACGTTTGTTTAGCAGGCAGATCTGCTCTATTGTATCCGACATTATGTATGACAACGCTTTATTGGCCGTGGCGATGGATTCTTTCGCCATTGCTTTAACCTGTTCAGCCGTTTCTTTTCCATACCTTCCACGAGAGCTGCTTGAGAGGATATCTGTGAGCTGGGAGATATTACAAATAGAAATATATGATGCACCGGGAAGTTCTTTTAACATAGCCATGACGGAGGAGGAAGTGGGGTTTAAGCCTAGAGAACCAAGTTCTGGGAATAAGAGGTCGACATAGCGTGACATGTCAGCTTTGAGCTTGCTGCGCTGTTTTACGAGACTAAAACGATACCTGCATAGTGTTTTCATTTCCTGATTGTGGTAAGATGAAGTTGCAGGGTTTGCGGCCGTCGATATCAAAAGCTCAGCGATGAGCATGGCATCAGCCTTATCGGTTTTTGTCTTGCGCAGGGAACGTGATTTACGATATTGATTTACCAGAAAAGGATTGAATATTGTGGTATCAATACCGTTAGAGTTTAGAAAAGCCACTATGTTGTGAGCGTAGTGTCCGGTAGCTTCAAGCCCTGCTTTCACTTCTCCATGATTGAAATCACCGCCACAAGCCTCTTTGATGGCATTAATTAGCAGAGCAAAGCCTTGAGAGTTGTTTTTCAAAGAGAAGCAAGGACGAAGGCAAGTAGCGTGATCGCTGAGAATAACACAGTCGTGCTTATTCTTAGCGATGTCGATGCCGACATAGATCATAATAAAAACCATCTTTCTCAATTAAGATACGCTGTAACCCACGGTCTTTTTGCATATGGAACCTCGATAGATATAAACTGTCGCGCAGTATCTGACTCATCACCATTCAAGCAAAAAGCCGTGGCCGGATCCTCCCTCAAACCGTCGTGCGGTACGTGGCACAACCGGTCCACAGCGTTAGTCGTTTATTGTACAGGATCGCTCTTGAGTTTTCCCTGTCCTTCAACGACTGCACTTATTATACGAGGCGGGCAGGGATTCGTCGTCGTAATCGTCCCCGTTCTCGACTTCAAGATCTATCTGCACCCGTAGTTGTGAGGACATACGGTTGCAAAGCTCGGCCAGCGAGTGGCGCAGTCCGAGGTCAAGCCAGGGAGGGGTCAGGTTGTTGCAGAATTCGCGCATCTCCTTGACGCCGATCATCGCCACCTTTTCGGCGTTCACCAGGTTGTTGATGGTCTGCTCGTCGCTGACATCCAGCGCCAGCAGCCGCAGTCTCTGGACCAGCGCCGTGACGTCCTGAAGGGGGCCGTCGTGTATCTCGCGCGAGATACGCTCCCGTTCCTCCTCCTGTACCTTCACGATGTCGGTGATGTAATCGCGCGAGAGCTGCTCCTTGTCTATCGCCGACTGCGCGAGCACCACGAAGGTAGAGCGCAGCTGCTGCAGCTCTGGGACCGCCTCCGGCGCGGAGGCGTCGGGCAGGTCGTATCCGAGGCGCAGCGACGAGACCTCGTCGTCAAGCTCGCGCAGCGGCAGGATGACCTTTTCATACAAGAGATATATCGCAAGAATGGTGATAATGGCGAGAGTGCCCATGATAAAGGGCCAGACGGTGACGAGGAGCACCATGGAACCGAAGAGCATCTTCCATGAGACCGCGCCGATTATGTAGATGTTCTCATCGGGAATGGAATAAAACATCCCCGTGAAATAGTCGCCCCCCTTGCCGCGGATCTTTACCGGCGTTGGGGAATCAAAGGAATCCACCCAGTCGACGAGAAAGTTCACCTTCCCGGGAGAACCGTAGATGAGCGTCCCGTCCTTCTGAAAGACGGCGAACATCCCGGGAAGGTTCGTCTCTTTAAGTACCGCGGCGATGGAGGTCACATCCTTGTCGAGCGGCTTTCTCATGTAGGTGCCGTCGGGCTGGACGTGCCATTTTTTGGAATCGAGTCTGGCCGCCACGCTGTCCACCAGGTTCTCGACATAATTATTCGCGTTGGACTCCATGCTCTTCTCAAATTGATCGTATACCACCCACGCAAGGACCAGCGCGAGGAGCGCGGGAACGAGAAGGGCGGTTATGAGCTGATAGAGGAGTCCTTCTTTCCTCATTTAATCAAGAAGTTCCTCCATCGTGGCGATGCCGCATTTGAGGGAGAGCAGCATCGCCTCCGTCTTGTTCTTGGCTCCCAGCTTATCGTAGATCGAGGCAAGGTGCGTCTGGACCGTGCGCTCGCTGATAAAGAGCTGCGACGCTATCTCTTTTCCCGAAAGACCGCGCGCCGCGAGCAGCAGCACCTCGCGTTCGCGTACCGATACCGGCTCCGGAACGAAATCCTCACCCTCTTCGACCGCGCTCGCGACGTCGCTGTCAAGATAGAAGCCGCCGCGCGCCGCGATCCTGATGGCGCGTGAAAGGGTGTCCATGGTGGCTGTCTTAAGGACATATCCGCGCGCCCCCGCGCGGAGGGCCGCCATGACATACTGATTGGCGTCGTACGACGTGAGCATCAGCGACGCCGTGGGGATCCCCGCCTCCTTGACCTTGCGCGCGAGCGCGATGCCGTCAAGGCCCGGCATCCTGATATCGAGCAGGGCTACCTGCGGCCTGTGCGTCTGGATTCCGGTCCATGTGGAGTTGCCGTCGGCGTATTCCCCAACGATATCAAAATCCGGTTCCTTTGACAGATACCCCTTTATACCTTCTCTGGTCAGCGGATGATCGTCGGCAAGAACGATGGATATAGACATACTTATTGCTCCCTTCTCTGCTTTTGTTATTATACTTGTTTTTTGGTTCTCAGATCGAAAAAATATCTTTAGGCAGCGTCTGCGGATCGACCCAAATACTCTCCACTCCCGACTCCGCCATCACGGCGCGGGCAAGCTCGTCAGGATATGGATAGAGAAAAAAGACCTTCTCGCAGCCGGCGTTTATCAGCGCCTTCGTGCAGTAGATGCATGGTTCGTGGGTACAATAGAGCCATGAACCGGCCGTCGCCGTTCCGGCGGCCGCCGCCTGGGCGATCGCGTTTATCTCCGCGTGGGAGCCGCGGCATATCTCATGCCTCTCGCCCGAGGCGATGCCAAGCCGCTCCCGGAGACATCCCGCCTGTTCGCAGTGGCTCACCCCGCGCGGGGCTCCGTTGTAACCTGTGCTCAATATCTGCCTGTCACGTACAAGCACCGCTCCCACCTTACGGCGCAGACATGTGCTCCTGCTTGCCGCCACCTGCGCCATAAGAAGAAAATATATGTCCCATTCGGGCCTGTTCGTCATTTTTTTATGCCTCCGCAGCATCAATATTAAGGGAAATTACCTACCAGATATATCAGCCGCCGTTAATGCGACCGAATGCGCGCCTCGTAAATTCCCCTCTATCGACAATTATATAATCTATATGCATGTGATAGTTTTTTACATAGGAAATTACTGATTAATCTTTATGTTTTTATGGATACCTTACGCAAATAAACGGGGCCGGCAGCCGGCGCCGCCTATTCAATAAGAAAATTATCGCGGTAAAACGGCGGGATTTCAATAATCCCGTCCGGAAATAGAGGCCGGTCCGCCGCATAGCGGCAACATGACGGCGGCTTTACTTAAAAAACAGGAGATCAAACTAATATGTTTCAAAAAAGAGAACGCTGAGCATAACTCTCTAGGCCAAAACCGCGCGATATCACATCTCCAGTGAGGCGGCGTTTATTATCCTGATCACCTTCTCCCTCAGCTCCGGTTGAGAGTGGGTACCAAGCCTCGCGCAGACCTTCGCCCTCTCGCCGCAGAGCAGGCAGCGGCGTTCGGGAAATCCCATCCGCGTGCGCGAAAGGGAGCCTTCGCGGGTGATAATATCGATATCGAGCACACGCCCGGCGGTCATGGAGTTCTCCGCCTCCACCGCGCATTTTTTCAGCGCCGCGGCCTCAAATTTCAGGGCGTCGAAGGCCCCCTGCCAGCAGACGCCTGCGCCGTTCTCAAGATACCGTTCTTCGGACGGAACGGCATGAGCGTGGTCCATCAGGTATTTGCGGCACTTCCTGACGATCTCGATATCGCGGGGGATACGTTTCGGATAGCCGGG
>OIXH01004095.1_pt1 | contig 12170 bp, 8 predicted proteins | sample 1587741 | NCBI WGS metagenome assembly OIXH01 (sample SAMEA3888916, study PRJEB22519) | human gut metagenome | biome: human gut; feature: human-associated habitat; material: faeces | place: Denmark | collected 2011 | reverse complement strand
ACTCCTGCAGATACTCGTGGATGTGTGGGCCGTGGTTGTAAAACCGGATGCCCTTGAATACCGGGAACAGATGATCGTCCGGCAGTCCCTCTTTTTTGGAGATGAACGTGATGACGTCCTCCCGGAAGCCGTCGACGCCCAGGTCGAGCCAGAATTTCAGGATCTTCTTGACCTCGGTCCGCACGAGCGGGTTGTCCATGTTGAGATCCGGCTGCTTGACGGCGAACAGGTGCAGATAATACTCCTGCCGCAGATCGTCCCACTGCCAGGCCTTGCCCTCAAAATGGCTGTCCCAGTTGTTGGGCAGCTTTCCGTTCTTTTTCGCGGGCCGCCAGATATAATAGTCGGTGTACGGCTCGATGCGCCGCCGGGACTTCTGGAACCATTCGTGCTCGTCGCTCGTATGGTTCACGACCAGATCCATGATCAGCTTCATCCCGCGCTGGTGCAGCCCGTCCAGCACGGCCCGGAAGGCCTCCATGCCGCCGTATTCCGGCGCGATGTCCATGTAGTCGGAGATATCGTACCCGCAGTCCGCCCCGGGCGAGGGATACAGCGGCGAGAACCACACGCCGTCGATGCCCAGCTCCTGCAGATAATCCAGCTTCTCCAATACGCCCCACAGATCGCCGATCCCGTCGCCGTTGCCGTCGCGGAAGCTTCTCGGCCAGATCTGATAAAATACCTTGTCCTTAAACCACCTTGTGTGCTCCATAGTCCATTTCTCCCCATCCATCATTGGTTTCCATAACAACAATATTATTGTAACATACCATCCGGATTTCGCCAGTTGGAAACCTGAACAGATTTTGCCCGGTCCTTTCGTCCAAAATTGACACTTGCGGGAACGCGGGAAAAACCATACAATAAAATCACGTATATCCGCAGGACGAAGATCTGCCCCGGCAGGGGAAGCCTGGGGGAGCGGAAAGCCAAAGCCTCCCCTTGCAGGGGAGGTGGCTCGGCGAAGCCGAGACGGAGAGGTCGTCTCAGATTTGCAGCAACCTCTCAGTCTGCTTCGCAGACAGCTCCCCTGAAAGGGGAGCCTTTCCGCTGCGGCGGGGCTAACCCCTCAGGCGCTCTGCGCCAGCTCCCCTTGACAAGGGGAGGCTTTGGGGTGCGCATTTCCAGCCTTTGGTCTTGCATACCATCAAAAATCAACAATTATAAGGAGGACATCCGATGCGTTTACAGTTCCCTGAGGGCTTTCTGCTTGGCGTCAGCTCCGCCTCGGCGCAGATCGAGGGCGGCGAGGTCGGCAGCAATTGGAACGACTGGTATCACCAGGGCCGGATCAAGGACGGTTCCGACCCCGCCGTCGCCGACGACCACTGGAACCGCTGGCGCGAGGACTGCGCGCTCATGGCCGGCCTGCACCTGCCCATCGCCCGTCTCGGCGTCGAGTGGGCCCGGATCATGCCCGAGCGCGGGCAGGTCGACGAGTCCGCCGTCGCGCACTACCGCGCGGAGCTGGAATACCTGCGCCAGCTCGGCATCCGCCCGCTGCTGACGATCCACCATTTCTCCAACCCCATGTGGTTCGAGCGCATGGGCGCGTTCTCCAAACGCGAAAATCTCGACGATTTCCTCTCCTTTGCCAAGCTCTGCGCCGACCGCTTCGGCGATCTCGTCAGCGACTGGATCACCATCAACGAGCCGAACGTCTATGCGACCAACGGCTATTTCTTCGGCGACTGGCCCCCGGGACACAAGAAATTCGCCGAGACCTTCACCGTGCTCGAAAACATGGCCTACTGCCACATCCGCTGCTACCGGATGCTCCATGAGACGCGCGAGGCCATGGGCTATTCCGACACCATGGTCGGCTTCGCCAACCACCTGCGCGTCTTCGAGCCGGAAAACCCCCGCAATCCGGCCCAGGCCGCGACGGCGAAGGCCGTCGAGTGGCTGTTCCAGGGCGCGATCACCGAGGCCATGACCACCGGCACGTTCCGCTGGCCGCTGCGCAATCACTGGAAGCTGCCGAAGGGCGAATACTGCGACTTCCACGGCGTCAACTACTATACGCGCTCGACCGTCACCGGCTTCGCCGACGGCGTGCGCAAAAACAGCCCCCGCAACGACCTCGGCTGGGAGATCTACCCCGAGGGCATCGTGCGCTGCGCCCAAAAGCTTGAAAAGCTTCTCCGCCGCCCCATCTGGGTGACGGAGAACGGCACCTGCGACAACCAGGACGCTTTCCGCGCCCGCTATCTCTACGAGCATCTGGAGGCCATCGTCCAGTCCGGCCTGCCCTTTGAGCGCTATTACCACTGGTGCTTCTGCGACAACTTCGAATGGCTGGAGGGCGAGAGCGCCCGCTTCGGCCTTGTGAACGTCGACTATGCTACCCAGACGCGCACCATCAAGCGCTCCGGCGCGTTCTACGCCGATATGATCCAGCACGGCGGCGTGACGGACGAGGCGTTCAACACCTACGTCAGAGGGGAGGTCTACCGCATCGAATGATTAACGTCAGACAAGGCGTGTTCCACCTGCAAAATGAAGAAGCGTCCTATCTCTTCCGCATGAAGGACGGGTTTCTGGAGCACCTGCACTTCGGCGCGCGCGCCGAGACTGCCGACGCGCCGGCCTTCGCCGCCCGCCCCGGCTGCGGCTGGGGCGACAGCACGCTCTACCGCGAGGGCTCCAACGCCGACTGCCTCGATATCCTGCCGCTCGAGTGGAGCGGCTGCGGCCGCGGCGACTACCGCGAAAGCCCGCTGGAGCTGTCGATCGGCGGCAGAGCCGTCTCCACCGACTTCCGCTATCTCGGCTGCGAGGTGCTGAAGGAGCCGCCGCCCTCGGCGCTGCCCGTCTCCCGCGGCCAGACCATCCTTGCCGTGTACCTGGAAGACGCGGCGGCGAAGCTCCGCCTGACGCTCCTCTACGGCGTCCTGCCCACGGTCTTTACCCGGCGGGCGATCCTCGAAAACTGCGGCAGCTCCGCCGTGCACATCCGCAAATGCATGAGCGCCTGCACGGAGCTTCCCGGCGACTGGGAGCTGCATACCTTCTCCGGCGGCTGGATCGCCGAGATGCAGTACACCCGCACGCCCGTCACCCTGGCAAGGACCTGCCTCGAGAGTACGACCGGCGCCTCCTCCAGCCGCGCCAACCCCGGCTTCCTGCTCGCCGCGCCGGACGCGGGGGAGCAGGCGTGCGCGGTCTACGGCTTCAACCTGCTCTACTCCGGCAGCCACTATCTCAGCGCGCAGAAGAGCCTGCAGGGCCTCACCCGCGTGCTGCAGGGCATCTCGCCCGCAAATTTCGACTGGGAACTTGCGCCCGGCGCGCGCTTTGAGACGCCGGAGGCCGTCATGGCGTATTCCGGCGCGGGCTTCGGCGGCCTGTCCGCCTGCTTCCACCGGTATGTGAACGAACACCTCATCCCGCCTGACTGGCAGGGCCGGCCCCGCCCCATCGTCTACAACAGCTGGGAGGGCTGCATGTTCGATTTTACGGAATCGAAGCTCCTGCGCCTCGGCCGGGCGGCAAAGCAGCTCGGCTGCGAGCTGTTCGTCCTCGACGACGGCTGGTTCGGCAAGCGCAACAGCGATACCACCAGCCTTGGCGACTATACCGTGAACGAAAAGAAACTGCCGGGCGGCCTGCGCGGCCTCGGCGAAAAGCTGAACGCCATGGGATTGCAGTTCGGCCTCTGGTTCGAGCCGGAATCCGTCAGCCCTGACTCTGAGCTCTACCGGCAGCACCCCGACTGGGCCCTGCACGACGTCCTCGGCCGGGAGGATCTGCTCGGCCGCCACCAGCTGCTGCTCGACCTCACAAAACCGGAGGTGCGGGACTATCTCGTCGAGAGCGTCGGCGGCATCCTCGATTCCGCGCCGATCTGCTACGTCAAGTGGGACATGAACCGCCATTCCTGCGCGCTCGGCGCGCAGCAGCACGCCTTCGTCCTCGGCCTCTACGACGTGCTACGCCGTATCTTCCTGCCCCGGCCGCAGATCCTGCTTGAGAGCTGCTCGTCCGGCGGCAACCGCTTTGACTGCGGCATGCTCTGGTTCTCCCCGCAGATCTGGTGCTCCGACGATACCGACCCCGTTGAGCGCCTGCGCATCCAGCAGAGCCTCAGCTTCCTCTATCCGCCCTCGTGCTTCGGCACGCACGTCTCGGCCAGCCCGCACGCGCAGACGCTGCGGCACACACCGCTCTCTACGCGCGGCAACGTGAGCCTGTTCGGCTGCCTCGGCTACGAGCTCGACCTCACAGAGCTCCTGCCGGTCGAGCAGGCGGAGATCCGGGCGCAGACGGAGTTCTACCGCGCCCACCGCCGCACGCTCCAGTACGGCCGCTTCGCAAGAGGCCGCACCGACGGCGGCGGGACTGTCTGGCAGATGCAGACGAAGCAGGAGACCGTTGCAGCCGTCTTCCACGGCCTGCAGCCCGCCGCTCCCGGCTACGAGCACCTGCGCGTGACGGGGCTGGACGGGGAGAAGCAGTATCGCCTGACCTCCCGCCCCCAGCTTCTGCGCGTGGGCGATTTCGGGACGCTCCTGCGCCATGTGCTGCCCGTGAAGCTCAATCCCAACGGCCTTGCCGTCCAGACTGCGGACAGCCTGTACCGGATGTCCGACGGCAGCCAGAGCCTGACGGCCTCCGGCGCGGCCTTCGCCGCCGGGATCTGTCTGGCCCCGCGCTTTGCCGGCACGGGCTACGACCCAGACGGCCGGATGCAGGGCGATTTCGGTTCCAATGTCTATTTCATTCAGGAGGTGTGCAGTCATGAAAAACCTTGACCGCCGCAACAAATACTTCTTCGGCCTCGGCACCATCGGCCGCGACATGTTCTATGCGTTTGAGGCAAACGCGCTTCTGTATTTCCTGTCCAACATCCTCTCGCTGCCGCTGCACGTGTTCGCGGCGGTCAGCCTCGTGCTCTCCGTCCTGCGTATCGCCGACGCGCTGAACGACCCCATCACCGGCCTCGTCATCGACAACATCCACACGAAGTGGGGCAAGTTCAAGCCCGCGATCCTTGTCGGCGGCGTCGTGTCCGTGATCTTCTACCTGATCCTTTTCGGCAACGTCGGCACCGGCACGGCCTACGTCATTTTCTTCGCCGTCGCCTACGTCCTCTGGGATATCAGCTACGGCATCAATGACATCGCCTACTGGACGCTCCTGCCCGCCCTCACGCAGGACCAGAAGCAGCGCGAGAATTACGGCGCTTTCGCCCGCATCTGCGCGAACATCGGCATGTACATCATCATGGTCGGCTGGCAGCCCATCACCGCCGCCCTCGGCAACACGCCGAAGGCGTGGATGACGGTCGCCGTGGCCGTGAGCGTCATCTACCTCGCCGGTCTGTGCTTCCCGCTGTTCGGCGTGAAGGAGAACCGCGAGATCAAGGAGGACGAGGAGAAGTTCACCATCCGCGACATGTGGAACGCGCTGACGAAAAACGACCAGCTCATGTGGACCACGCTCTCCATGGCCCTGTTCATGGTCGGCTACTGCACCACGACGGGCTTCGCCACCTATTACATGCAGTACCTCTACGGCGATATCAACATGTACGCCGTGCTGGCGGCTGTCTGCGGCGTAGCGCAGCTGGCTGCGCTCATGATCTTCCCGCTGTTCTCGAAAAAGCATGACCGCCGCCAGCTCTATACCGGCGCGACCATCCTCGTCGCCGCGGGCTACGCCGTGTTCTTCTTTGCCGAGCATTCCATCGTCCTCATCGCGCTGGCCGCCATCCTCATGTTCGTCGGCCAGGCCTTCATCCAGCTGCTGATGCTCATGTTCCTCGCTGATACGATCGAATACGGCCAGTGGAAGCTGGGCCGCCGCTCCGAGTCCATCACCTTCTCCATCCAGCCGCTCGTCAACAAGATCGGCGGCGCGCTCTCGACCGGCCTCATCAGCATCAGCATCATGCTCGCCGGCATCAAGACCAGGGGCAGCGACGCGGCCGCGGCCGCCATCGACGCCTCCGGCAAGCTCACCATCAAGCTCGCCATGCTGGCCATCCCCCTCATCCTCATCGCCGCCGGCTACATCATCTACCTGCGCAAATATAAGATCAGCAAGGAATTCTACGACCAGATCCTGCAGGACCTGAAAGACCGCGAGAAATAAACAGAAAAATGCCCCGCCTGCCGGCGGGGCATTTTTTTCTGCTTTTTACTTGGTCAGATACCGGTGGAGCATGACCGCGACCTCGGCGCGGGTGGCGTTGTTCCTGGGGCTGAGCTTGGCGCCGCTGCCCTTGACATAGCCGCTGCCGACCGCCCAGCTCATCGCGTCATAGGCGTAATCGCTGACGGAGGCATAGTCCGTGTAGCTGCGCAGGCTGGCCGAGTTGACCGGCTTGCCCGCGAGCCGCCAGAGGATGGAGGCGATCTGCTCGCGCGTGATCTTGCCCTTCGGGCCGAACGTCGTGGTGCTGGTGCCGTTGACGACGTTGTTGCGGTACGCCCAGAGGACGGCCTCATAGTAGTAATCCGTGCTCTTCACATCCGTGAACGGGTTCGACACACCGTAGACCGACGGGGAACCGGCGTTGCGGTAGAGGATGAGGACGAAGTCGCCGCGGGTCATGCTGCCCTTCCAGCCGAAGGTGGAGGTGCCTGTGCCCTTGACGAGGCCGTATTCATTCATGAAGTCGACCGCGTTCGCCGCCCACGAGCAGGTCCGCGCGTTCACATCCGAGAAGACGGAGGAGGCCGTCTTCGAGGCCACGCGCACGGTCAGCTCGCCGCTGCCCAGCTGCGTGCCGGACGTGCCGTAGACCGTGAAGGCGAGCCGGATCTGCGTGCTGCAGTCCGCTGCGGGGAGGAAGAAGACGCTGTCGAGATACAGGTTCTTCGCGCTCGTGCCGCTGAGATAGAACTGGTCCTTGCTGTAGTCGACCGCCGTGTAGTTCTGCGCGGCGACGGAGCGGAAGTTGTAGAGCAGACGGCCTTCGCTCACCGCGGGCTGCTTGAACATCACATAAGCGGCGTTCGGGTAGGCCCGCAGAACCGCATCCGCCGCGCCCAGCGTCTTCATCGACGCGCCGGAGGCCGTGATGGAGTCGTCGCCGGAGACGGTGATGGCGGTGTAGCCCTCATACCGCGAGCCGGAGGTGCCGACAGCGGTGTAGGGGAGATAGACCGTGTACTTGGTCCGGTAGCTGCCGGTCACATAGGTGACCTCGTCGAGGTCGAGCTGCGTGTAGCTCGCCTGATAGTAGCATTTGTCGGTGGAGCTCAGCTTCGTCGTGGCCTTGGAGGTCGTGTAGGCCCAGCCGAAGATGGCGGCGTTGCTGCCGTCGTTCAGGCTGTAGGTCTTGTTGTTCATGACGACCGTCGCGCGGTTCATCGCGAACGTGACATAGTCGAGCTTTTCGCCCGCCTTGCCGGAGAAGGCCTTGCTGAAATCGGATTCCAGGAAGGTCACGCTGCCGCCGAAGCTGGCGGAGTATTCCATGTCGACGCGCTCATCGCCGAGCGTCACCTTGCCCGCGGCGATCACATCGCCGTCGGCGTCATAGCCGATGTAGGTGAAGTAGGCGTTCGTCGTGCTGGTGGAGGAGGTCCGGAAATACAGGCTGGAGATCAGCTTGTTGCGCGCACCGGAGACATAGTATTTCGTCGACGAACTCACGCGGCTGCCGTTTTCATAGACCGAACCGCCGTTCGAGCCCTCGATGGTGATGGCGGAGAGCTTGCCCGCGTAGCGGCCCGTCGCGCCGTCGACGGCCTCGGAGAAGTCGTCGGGATCGAAATAATCCTCCTCATGCACCGCAAACGAGGGCGCGGAGGCCGGACTCACGCTCACGGAGAGCGGAGAAGCCTGATAGGTCGTGCCGCTGATCGTGACGGAGACCGTCACCGGTACCTGCACGGCAGTTTTGGACGTGCCGGTCGCGTAGGTATAGAGCGTGACGCTCGAAGAGCCGCTGCTCGTCGTGGTCTTCACGGCCTTGCTCGGATCGCTGCCGCCAAGATCGGCAACGCTCTCCTTGTAGGCGTTCCACGTCAGCTCCACGGACTGCTGATAGGGCACATAGCCCCGTTCCGTTTTGTACTGATAGACCGTCGCGGAGACGGTGGAGGCGCTGCCTGCCGTCAGGCTCGACGGCGCGGCGCTCAGCTCGATCTTATACGCGTCCGCGACCTCGACGGTGTAGCTCGCCGTCTCGACGATAACGTCGGAGGCGTTCTTGACCGTCGCGGTGATCGTGGCCGTCCCGGCGGCGACGCCGGTCACGGTGCCGTCTTCCTTGACCGCCGCGACCGCCGTGTTGCTGCTGGCATAGGTGAGCTTATCGCCAGCCGTGGCCTTCGTGGCGGTGTTCGTGGCCGTTTTGGCCTTTTCGACCGTCAGCTTCTGTTTTTCAAAGGTCACGGTATGGTCTTTCGTCGCCTTGACAGTCACAGCGACCTGCGCCGGTGTGGCCTGGCCGCAGCTGAGCGTGACCGCAGCCGTGCCGGTCTTCACTGCCGTCAGCGTGACAGAGCAGCTGCCGGTCGAAGCGTCGGCCGAAGCTGGGACCGTCACGACGCTCTCGTCGGACGACCGGACCGCCAGCACGTCGCCGCTCGCCGCGCCCGTGAGCGTCACGGACAAGGAAGCAGTCTTCGCGTTGTCAGCATCGATCTCAATGGAAGAAGTATCGGGCGTGATCGCGCTCACGCCCGACTGCACGGTGATCTGGACGCTGCCGAGCGTCTGCACAGTCTTGTCTTCTGCCGTCACCGTCGCCGTGATGGTGGCGGAGCCGACTTTCAGCGCCTTGACCGTCATGCCGTTGATGCTGACAATATCATCAGGGACACTGGTGAGCGTCACGTTCGACACGTCGGCTCCGTCCGCGTTCTTGACGCTGATCGTTGTCTCTTCTTTAACGTTCAGTAATGTTTTTCCTGCTGAGACCGTTCCATCCACGGCGAAAACCGCCGGGACCATGGCGATGACGAGCGTCAGCACCACGAACAGGCTCAGAAGCTTTGCAAATGTACGTTTCATCCCTGTACACCTCTTTCTGCGGCGAGCTTCGCCGCTTCTTTTGTGACTCCAGTTTACCGTAAGATTTTAAAATTGCAATACTTTTGTAAATAATTCAGAAATTCTTCACAACTTTCCGCCCCATCCGCAGGAAGCCCCCGGAAACACAGGAAGACCCTTCCCGAAACAGGAAGGGTCTTCAATTATTTTTCCTTATAATAGAGCATACAGTGGCAGTAGCCCTCAAAGTCGGGGTCGGCGATCTGCTCGCGGAATTCCTTGCACATGCACTTGTTTTCCTCCGTCCGCGCGAGCCTGCACGGGCAGTAGCCGCCGGTGCGCTTGAGCCCCTCCTTGACGCGGGCGACGACCTCCTTGTCTTCGTTCAGCCGGACCTTCACAGCGCTTCCAGCTCCTTTTTGAGCGCGTCCTTCTCCCGGTAGCCGACCAGACGCTTCACGACCTTGCCGCCCTTGATGCACAGCAGCGTCGGGATGGACTCGATGCCGAATTCCATCGCCAGATCGCGCTCGTCGTCGACGTTGACCTTGCAGAACTTCACGCCGTCCATCTCGCCGTCCAGCGCTTCCATCACAGGCGCGAGCATCATGCACGGGCCGCACCAGCTGGCCCAGAAATCGACCACGACAGGCGTCTGTGCCTGCATGACCTCCGCGTCAAAGTTATCCAGATTCACATTCGTCATGTTGGGTGCCCTCCTTATATCATTAGATTTCCGCAGTCTGCGCGCTTTATCCCTCCAGCCTGTCGCAGATGGCCTGCGCGGCGGGGATCTGCTTCATGGCCAGCAGCGACTGGCGCATGAGGAGGCGTTCTTCGTCGTTTTCCAGCAGCTCCTTGCAGAGCGCGGCGATGTCCTCCGGCGTGCCGGCCGTAGCCGCGCCGCCGTGGGAGACGAAGAAATTCAGGTTCGGCGTCTCGCATCCGCCCACCACGTTGACCAGCACCATCGGCAGTCCCTTGACCATGGCCTCGGTCGTGCTGATGCCGCCGGGCTTGGTGAGAAAGAGATCCGCGCTGTCCATCAGGACGGAGACGTTGCTGATAAAGCCGCGGATGTGGATGTTGGGCTTGTCCGCGAACCTGCGCTCCATGCGCCGCAGAAGCTGCCGGTTGCTGCTGCAGGCTACAGTCACATCATACTCCGGCGGGAGCGAATTTGCAAGCAGCTCCGTGATTCTTTCCATCGGCCCGCAGCCCATGCTGCCGGTCATCATCAATAGATGCCGGTGCGACGGGTCAAGCCCGGCGGCCTTTTTCGCCTCCTGCACTGGCAGGCAGGAATAAAGCTCCGCACGCACCGGAATGCCGAGCGGCGCGATCGTGTCCGGGCTGACGCCGTTTTTCACGAACAGCTCCGTCAGCGCCGCGTCCGGGATCACGCAGGTATCCAGCCGCATCCGGTCGCACGACGGGCTTGCGGTGTAGTCCGTGGCGATGAACATGGTTTTAATGGGCAGGGGAGCCTCCCGCTGGATAAACGTCAGCATCAGCGCCGGGAACAGGTGTACGCATACGACCGCGTCATAGCCGCCCGCGAGGATCGCTGCGCGCAGCCGCTTGCACCCGCGCCGCAGAATGCGGCAGGCAGCGGAGGATTCGTCAAACGACGCGGGGTGCTCCTCGGCGTACTGATAGCCTTTATTGTAGAGCTTGGGAAAGTAGCGGTAGAACCGCACGTGCCAATTGCTCACAAAGCGGCTCGTGCCCTTGGAGACGTATAAAAGCGCGTCGTCCGTCTCATACGTGTGCCCGCGATTTAAAAGCTCCGCGCCGATGGCTTTGGCGCAGGAATTGTGCCCGCCGCCGGTGTTGCAGCTGAGGATCAGTACCTTCATGCCTCTTTGCTCCTTTTTGCGCGCTTCCGCTCGTAAAGCCGGACAAGGCGCGGGCGGTTGTAGCGCTGAATGATGATGAAAATCAGATTTCCCAAAATCGCGTAGACCAGATACAGCATCACGCCCCATACGCACGGCCAGATGACGATCACGCCAAGTCCGGCCAGCATCAGAAGCGTGTGCGTGGCCTCTGCCGCGCACGTCTCGCGGATCATGACGAGCAGCGTCTGCTCGTCCGGACGGGCGGGCATTTTCTTGGGCGGCATGAGCTTCGGGAAAAGTTTGCTCATGTCCGGTACCCGGCTCTGCCAGCGCGAAACGCGCAGCGCCTCATAGAGCTTCCCGTTCCGCTCAAACGCAAACGTGCGATAGGGAAAGCGCGTATAGTCGAACCACGTCTTCGGAACGAGCCGCCCAAGTACAAAGCTCAGGATACCCAGCCCTGCAAGATAACAGGCACACTTCAAAAACTGCATGGTTCGGCTCACGTCCTTTCTGCAAATTTACGCCGCACTCTGTAGGGGCCGATGCCCACGTCGGCCCCGCAGAATGCGCCATTTTTACGGAAGTCTCCGGCGAATTCGTAACTTCCCAAACGGGCCGACAGAGTCGTCGGCCCCTACGGTGAGCTTTCGATGCATCCGTACCCCGTAGGGGCGGACGACTCTGTCCGCCCGCAGGATGTATCACTTTTTTCGGAAATCTGCGGTGAATTCGTAACTTCCCAGCGGGCCGATGTGGGCATCGGCCCCTACGATCATGTGCGCGGGTGCGTATAAATTCGCCAAACGCTCTTATTCGATATAATAATATCAAATTCGCCCGGATCTGCCTATGGTCACATTTTCATTTCTGCCCATGCGCGGTTTCCTGCGAAAATTTGTGATTATTCATGAAATTGGAACAAACCGATTGCCGAACACGTCAAACTATGGTATCCTGAATACAATGGCAGATTTCCACATAGCAACTTCATTCAAGACAAGAAAAGGAGCGTAATCAAATGGGACTTATCAAAGCGGCACTCGGCGCTGCCGGCGGCGTGATGGCCGATCAGTGGCTTGAGTATTTCTATTGCGATTCTCTTCCGGAAAACGTCATGGCCGTCAAGGGCCAGAAACGCACCTCCGGCCGCAGCAGCAACACCAGAGGCTCAGACAACATCATCTCCAACGGCTCTGTGATCGCCGTCGCCGACGGCCAGTGCATGATCATCGTCGATCAGGGCAAGGTCACGGAGTTCTGCGCGGAGCCGGGCGAATTCAAATATGACGCCTCAACCGAGCCGTCCCTGTTTTACGGCAAGTTAGGCAAGAACATTCTCGACACCTTCAAGAACATCGGCAAGCGATTCACCTT
>OIXH01004093.1_pt1 | contig 12173 bp, 9 predicted proteins | sample 1587741 | NCBI WGS metagenome assembly OIXH01 (sample SAMEA3888916, study PRJEB22519) | human gut metagenome | biome: human gut; feature: human-associated habitat; material: faeces | place: Denmark | collected 2011 | reverse complement strand
CGTATGTGCTCGAGCTGGTCGGTCTTGAGACGAAGGGCCGCCGGCTCCCGAACGAGCTGTCCGGCGGCGAGCAGCAGCGCGTCGCCATCGCAAGAGCGCTTGTCAACAATCCCAGCGTCATCATCGCCGACGAGCCGACGGGCAACCTTGACCCGGCGCGTTCGCTCGAAATTATGATGCTGCTCGAACAGATCAACGCCCTCGGCACCACGGTTCTGGTCGTCACGCACGAGCGGGAGCTTGTCAACCGCTTTACCAAGCGTGTCGTCGCCATCAACGAGGGCAGGATCATCAGCGACGGAATGGACGGGTATTATCTCAATGAAGAAGAATAACATCGGTTACTTACTGCGCGAGGGCTTCCGGGGCGTGTTCCTGCACGGCTTCATGTCCTTCGCGGCCATCTGCGTGACGGTGGCGTGCCTCATTATCATGGGCTCGTTCTGCCTCATTCTCTATAATACCAGCGCCATGGTCAAAGAGCTGGAGCAGAAGAACGAGATGCTCGTCTACATCGACGAGAGCTATTCCGAGGCCAAGGCAAAATCCGTCGGTTCGCAGATCAACCTCATCACCAACGTCCGCTCCGCGGTCTTTGTCTCGCGGGAGCAGGCACTGGAGGATTTTATTGACGAGCAGAACGACGCGTCGCTGTTTGCGGGCATCGACCCCGATACGCTGCGCGACCGCTATGTCGTCACAGTCGAGGATAACTCGCTGCTGAAGCAGACGTATGAAAAGCTGAAGGATATTGAGGGTGTAGCGGATGTTTCGGCGCACTTTGAGATCGCCGAGGGCTTCCAGACCGTGCAGAACGTGCTGAACATCGCCTCGCTCGTCATCGTGACGGTCCTGTTCGTCGTCTCGCTGTTCATCATCTCCAATACGGTCAAGCTCGCCATGTACTCCCGCAGCGAGGAGATCGCCATCATGAAGATGGTCGGCGCGACGAACGCCTTTATCCGACTGCCTTTTGTCGTGGAAGGCTTTATCATTGGTATCATCGCGGCGGCGGCGGCCTTCTTCCTCGAATGGGGCCTGTATGACTTCGTCCTGACGAAGATCCAGCAGCTCGATACGCTCAAGCTGTTTGTCCTCACGCCCTTTACGGACGTCATCGAGATCGTGGCCATCGCCTACGCGCTCACCGGCTTCCTCGTCGGTGTGTTCGGCAGCTTACTTTCCATCCGCAAGTTCCTGAAGGTGTAAACCGGGAGGTATCCGCACTTATGAAACCCAAAAACAGCGGCTCCGGCCGCCGGATCGTCTGCCTGGTGCTGGTCGCCGTGATGCTCCTGGGCCTCATTTCGAGCGCCCTCATCATCATGGTCAACGCCGCTTCGAGCTCCGAGATCAAAAAAGAGCTCAACGGCCTTCGCAGCCAGCAGGCGGAACTCAAGAAAGAACGCGAAGCCCTGCAGGCAAAGATCAAGGAAAACCAGTCCAAGACCCAGACGCTCGTCGAAAAGAAATCCGATATCGACCAGCAGATCAGCATGACGCAGGCTTCCATCGACAACCTCAACGAGCAGGTCCAGCAGTACAGCCTGCTCATCGCCAACAAGCAGGCCGACCTCGAGGCCTCACAGGCCGAGGAACAGCGCCTCAACACGCAGTACAAGACCCGCATCCGCTCCATGGAGGAGACGGGCAGCATCTCCTACTGGGCCATCCTCTTCGGCGCCAACAGCTTCTCCGATCTGCTCGACAAGATCGACGTCATCCAGGAGATCGCCAAGGCCGACCAGCAGATGCTCAAGAAGATGAAGGCCGTCTCCGAGCAGATTGCGGCCGAGCGTGCCGAGCTCGAGCAGCAGATGGCAGAGCTCGACGCGACGCGCCAGGAGCTCGACCAGCAGGAGCAGGATCTCGAGGCCCAGCGCGCGGAGCAGGATACGCTTCTGACCGAGATGCTGGCGGCGTATGAAGAAATGAACGCCGACTACATGCAGAACATGGCGGACGAGGCCGCGCTCTCCGAGGAGATCGCCAAGTCCGAGTCTGCCTACTATGCGGCCCTGTCCAAGGAAGAGGCCGAACGCATCGCCGCGCTCAACCGCCAGAATAACAACAAAGGCTCCAGCAGCAATTCCTCCGGCGCGACCAATACCGGCGGCTGGCTGTATCCGCTGCCGTATCAGTGCCAGGTCACCGATTCCTACGGCTACCGCATCCACCCGCTGACCAAGAAGTACAGCTGGCATAACGGCGTCGACTTCGGCGCGGCGGCCGGTACGGCCATCCTCGCCGCGAAGTCCGGCACGGTCACGACCGCGGCCTATTCCGGCGCCTGGGGCTACTACGTCGTCATCAACCACGGCGACGGCTATTCCACCCTCTACGCACACCAGCCGTCTTTGTCCGTGTCGGTCGGCGATTACGTCACGCAGGGCCAGACCATCGGCTATGTCGGCTCCACCGGCTACTCCACCGTGCTGCATGTGCCCGACTGCTTCGGGTCCGTCACCACCCTTACCGCCGTCTTTGAGCTGGACGGCCAGCGCTGCACGCAGGCCCTGGCGCGGAACGTCTCGGTGGGGGAAAACTCCGCCAGTTGGGAGCCTCTCTGGCAGGCTCAGGGCTGAACGGCGCATATTTTCCAAAATATCGCGCATGCTAGACCATCGAGAACGGCGGGGCCCTCCCCCGCCCAAAGGTGGGATATGCCATGCAGGAATCCATTTGGAACAGGACCGCCTCCCTGCGGCCTCGGGAGCCCCTGTCGGGGGACCGGAAGGTAGACGCCGCCGTCATCGGCGGCGGGCTGGCCGGCATCCTCACCGCCCATTTTCTCCGGGCGGCGGGGCTGGAGACGGTGGTGCTGGAGGCCGCCCGGGCCGGAAGTGGCCAGACCGGGCGCACCACCGCCAAGATCACCGCCCAGCACGGCCTCATCTACGAGCGGCTCATCGACCAGCTCGGCCGGGAAAAGGCCGTGCTCTACGCCCAGGCTAACCAGTGGGCCGTGGCGGAATACCGCCGTATGGTCCGGGAGGGGGGCATCGACTGCGACTTTACCGACTGCCCGGCCTACCTCTACGCCACCGGGGACCCCTGGCCCATCCACCGGGAGGCGGAGGCCGCCCACAGCCTGGGCATCGACGCGGCCTGCACGGCCGACACCGAGCTGCCCTTCCCCGTGGCCGCCGCCCTGCGGTTCGGGAATCAAGCCCGGTTCCACCCGCTGCGCTTCCTGGACGCCGTGGCGGAGCCGCTGGAGCTCTATGAGCAGACCCGGGTACGGGACGTGGAGGGAAACCGGGTGATCACCGACCGGGGGACGGTGACGGCGGAGCACGTCGTGTCCGCCTGTCACTACCCCTTCCGCAACGTCCCGGGATACTATTTTCTCCGGATGCACCAGGAGCGCAGCTACGTGCTGGCGCTGAAAAACGCCCCGCAGCTGGACGGCATGTACTACGGCGTGGACCCGGAAGGGCTCTCCTTCCGAAACGCGGGGGAATACCTGCTGCTGGGCGGCGGCAACCTGGAAGCGCGGGACATTGTCCTGGCGTCGCCGATACTGGGCAGCAAGGCCGGGGAAGTCACCCGGCGCCTGGATTTGCGCAATGTGCAGATCAAAGGCGGCAGCTGGCGCTATTTGCGTCTGTTGAGCGGCCAATGGGAAAATGTGGTCATTGAGCCGCCTGTCATTGTGGACAAAAGCCGTCTGGAAAATGTGGCGGCCTATAATCTGCAATTTCCCCAAGGGGAGCCCTGGAGTGAGGTTGAAGAGTCCGAAGGGCCTCTGTATTTTGGCGTGACGCGGCGGCCCACGCCCTTTGCCTGGGAAGAGGTGCATGTGCCCGAGCCCGAGGATTGGGGCATTGCCTGGCGTGTGATCGGCGGGCGGTGAGTCGTCCCGGAAAATGTCACGAAAATGTCACCTTTTGCTTCTTGTCTGCCGTCCCGTGTGCTGTATGCTGAACAAGCGGATCATAACGGGCGGGGCCGTGCCTGGATCGTGCCTGTTCAACGCTCACTGAGGAGATCGTATGTCCAAGGATGCCGTTGCAACCGGGTCCGTCGAGGTTGATGAAGGCCAAGCGGGGTGCTGCGCCGCGGCGATTGAAGATCTGAGCTGCCCGGATCTGTATCTGAACCGCGAGTTGAGCTGGCTGAAATTCAACGCCAGGGTGCTTGACCAGGCGCTGGATCCGCGTTTTCCGCTGCTGGAGCAGTTGAAATTTCTGGCTATTTTTCACAATAACCTGGATGAATTTTTCATGGTCCGGGTGGCGGGCATCGTGCAGCAGCACAAGAACGGTCTGCCCTGCGGCACGCCGGACAAGCTGCGCCCGGCCCGCCAGCTGGCGGAAATCCGCAAGCGGGTTCTGGCCCTGCAGGAAACAGCCTATAAGCACTGGAAAGAACTTTCACGCCAGTTGGCTAAAAAAGGCGTGCGCTTCCGGCGCTACAGCCAGCTCACGGAAAAACAGCGTAAATTTCTGGATGATTTTTTCCATACCGAAGTCTATCCGGTGCTGACGCCCCAGGCCATTGATCCGGCCCATCCCTTTCCCACCATTTCCAATCTGAGCATCAACTTTATCGTCCAGCTCCAGTGCCCGGACAATACCATCCGTTTTGCCCGGCTGCGCTGCCCCAGCAATGTTTCGCGTTTCGTCTTCGTGCCGCGCACCAAGGCGGCCAAGGATTATGTCTGCCTCGGCCTGTCCAGCAACCTGCGCGACACGGACGTGATTCTGCTGGAGGATCTGATCCGCCAGTATCTGGAAACCCTGTTTTACGGCAACAAAATTCTGGCCTGCGGCCTGTTCCGGATCACCCGCAATACGGACCTGGAGCTTGCCGAGGAAGAAGCCGACGACCTGCTGGAAGCTATCAGGGACCTGGTGGACCAGCGCCGCTTCGGCGATGTGGTGCGCCTGGAGTTCGCCAGCGGGGTGAATCGCATGCTGGTTGATTTTCTGGCGCGGCATCTGGAGGTGAGGCCGTTTCAAATCTACAAGATCCGGGGGCCCCTGGCTTTTTCCCAGATGTTGCCGTTTTACGGCGTGGACAGACCCGGCCTCAAGCTGCCGCCGCAGCACCCCCGTCAGCCCGACATCTGCGGCATGGAAAGCATGTTTCCGGCCATCCGCGCCAAGGACAGGCTGCTCTACCACCCGTACGACAGTTTTTGTGCCGTGCTGGAATTTATCCGACAGGCCAGCGAGGACCCGGACGTGATGGCCATCAAGCAGACCCTTTACCGGGTAGGCGCCAATTCGCCCATCGTGGGGGCGCTCATGGAGGCCCGGAGGCGCGGCAAGCAGGTCACGGCCGTGGTGGAGCTGAAGGCCCGTTTCGACGAGGAGCGCAACATCACCTGGGCCGAGGAACTGGAGGATGCGGGCGTCAACGTGGTCTACGGCCTCAAGGGCATGAAGATCCATGCCAAGCTCTGCCTGGTGGTGCGCAGGGAGGGGCGCGGCCTGACCTGCTACGCGCACATCGGCACAGGCAACTATAATCCCTCCACCGCCCGGATTTATACGGATATGGGCCTGCTCACGGCCGATCCGCAGATCTGCGCGGACATAACGGATCTTTTCAACTACATGACCGGCTACGCCGTGCACGAACGCTATCAGCGCCTTCTGGTTTCGCCGGTCAATATGCGCCGGGGCCTGCTCTCGCGCATTGAGCGCGAAATCGAGCATCAGCGGGAGCGCGGCAACGGTCAGATCATCATCAAATGCAATCACCTGGTGGACGAAGGGCTGATCCGCGCGCTGTACCGCGCCTCACAGGCCGGGGTGCGCATTGACCTGCAGGTGCGCGGCATCTGCTGCCTCAGACCGGGCCTGCCGGGGGTGAGCGAAAATATCGACGTCACCTCCGTGGTGGGGCGTTTTCTCGAACATCCGCGCATCTACTGGTTCTGCAATAACGGCGCGGACGAGCTGTACATGGGCAGTGCCGACCTGATGCCGCGCAATCTCAACCGCCGCGTGGAAGTTCTGACGCCCGTGCTGGACAAGGAACTGCGCGACTATCTTCGCAATACTGTTCTGAAACTGCATTTGAAAGACACTGTGCAGTGCTACAGAATGCTTGCCGACGGTGAATATCTTCGCATCAAGCCCGGGAAAAAGGACAAGCTTGTCAATTCTCAGGAGAGCCTGATAGAATTGTACAGTGCCTCTCAGAAGTAATGCCAACCCTAACGCCGACCAAACTATGAAAAAAGACAACGACGAAAACAAAACACCGGCTCCAACGGCCACAACGGCCAAGCCCGCGCCCTCGGCCAGGAAGCGGCCTTCCCGCGCCAAAACCGGCGGTACAGCCAAGGCCGCATCGGCGCCCGCCGCTGCAAAGGCCCCCGCGGCCAAGACGCCGAAGCCCGTGGACGGCGCTGCCGCGCATTGCCCGGTCGCGCCGGTGGACGTGGCCTACGAGCCCAGCCTGCCTGACGACCCGGTCTACACCGGGGCTCTGGTTCACGGCCGACAGGTGGAGCACCTTGCCGCCGCGCTTTTCCGCGAGCTTGCGCCGCTGCACAAACTGGATGCCCCTTGGGATGAGCTCCTGCGCGCCGCCGCCCGCCTGCACGATATCGGTTGGGTGGAGGGCCGGAAAAAGCACCATAAAACCAGCATGCGGCTTATTGAAACGGATCCGGCCTTGGTGCCGGATGAGACGGAACGTTCCCTGGTGGCCCTGCTGGCACGCTATCACCGGCGGGCCTGGCCTTCGCCCCGGCATCGGCGGTTCGCAGCATTGGGCAAGGATGATCGGAAATGCGTGCGGCGTCTGGCCGCGCTGTTGCGCTTGGCCGACGCCCTGGATTACAGCCGCCAGGGCCTGGTGGAGGACATCAGCGCCCGGATCGGCAAAAAGCGCGTGGAATTGTGCCTGCAGGCCAAGGCCCCCTGCCCGGAGGAAATGCGCCGGGCCAAGGTCAAGGGCGACCTTTTTGAAGCCGAGTTCGGCAGGGAGCTGCGCTGTTCATGCCTGCCGCAATGAAGTCCCCGACCCATGCCGCCGTTCCCGCTGACCCGGCGGGAACAGGCGAAGCCCCCGGACCCGCCGTTCAGCCCGGCAAAGTGCTGGGCATTTTCGACCTGGGCAGCAACTCCGTGCGCCTGATGCTGGTGCGGGTGGGGCCGGTCAATGCCTCCTGCACGGTGCTCAATCAGGTTAAGCATATGGTCCGTCTGGGCGAGGGCGTGTTTCTGCACGGCCGCCTGCACGAGGAGGCCATGCAGCGCACTGTCCATGTGCTCCAGGGCATGGCCGGGATGTGTTCGGCTTACGGCGTTACGGATATTGTGGCCTGCGCCACGGCCGCCGTGCGCGACGCGGATAACGCCCCGGCTTTTCTCAAGCGGGTCCGGGAGCATACGGGGCTGACCTTCACTGTCATTTCCGGACGGGAGGAGGCGCGCCTGATCTATCTGGGCGTGGCCAGCGGCCTGGAATACAGTGAGGAAAACCGGCTGTTCATCGACATCGGCGGCGGCAGCACGGAGTTGATTGTGGGCAATTCCCACAATTTCTCCAATCTGGATTCCGTGAAAGTGGGCTGCGTGCGCTTGAGCAACCAGTTTTTCGGCGCGGACGACGGCCCGGTATCCGCGGCGCGTTACCGCCAGGTGCAGGACGCCATCCGCAATCAACTGCTGCACGCGGTCAAGCGCATTGAAGGTTACGACCTGGCCGAGGCCGTGGGCAGTTCCGGCACCATCCAGAACCTGGCAGCCATGGCCGCTGCCGCCGACCAGCCTGGACTGGGCAAAAAAGCGTCGGAAGCGCGCTTTCTGACCTATGACAAATTGTTGCCCCTGGCGGACAGAATCCGAAATTGCACTCTGGAGGAGCGCCGGGCTCTGCCGGGCATCAATCCCAAACGGGCCGACGTCATCGTGGCCGGAGCGGCCATTGTCCAGACCCTGATGGAAGAGCTGGGCGTGGAGAGCATCAGCGTCAGCAACCGCAGCCTGCAAAACGGCATTTTGCTGGACTATCTGATGCGGACCCGGCCCGATGTCTTCCCCGAGGGCATTCCCACGCGGGAGCAGAGCGTGCTGCAACTGGGCCGCCTCTGCCGCTTTGAGGAGCGCCACTCCCGCCACGTGGCCGATCTGGCCCTGATGCTTTTCGACAGCGCCGCCAGCCTGGGGCTGCACAAAGGCGGCAAGGGCCGTCGCGAACTTCTGCGTTACGCGGGCCTGCTGCATGACGTGGGCATTTTCATTTCCTTTGAGAACCACCATGCCCACAGCCATTATCTGATCCGGAACAAGGAACTGCTGGGCTTCACGGATGAGGAAATCGATGTGCTGGCTGCCACGGTCTATTTTCACCGCAAGCGGGCTTCGCCCAAATACGAAATTTTCGCGCAACTCGCTCCGGCCCGGCAGGAGGCCGTGCGGATTCTTTCCCTTTTTCTGACCCTGGCCGAGCGTCTGGACAAAACCCATTGCCAGTTGGTGCGCGCGGCGGAATTTCAACGCCGGAGCAAAAAACTGGAGCTCCACATCAAAACCGTGGCCGTCTGCCCCATGGAATTGCGCGAAATGGAGCGCAGCCGCAAACTGCTGCACAAGGTGCTGGGGGAGAAGGTGGGCGTTCGTCTGGTACCGTGTGACGTTTAAACGTCACACGGTACCAGACGCCGGGCGCGAGTCCGGCTACCGGCGGCCCGTTCAGCGGCCGGACCAGGCCACGCGGTGGATTTCGGCCGGGCCGTGTTCTGCGGTGCGCATATAGTGCACCGCCGGAGTGCCGAAAAGCATGGCGTAGCCCAGTTCATGCGTCTCCGGAATGCCCAGCCGGGGCAGCAGGTCCGGCAGCACCAGCCGCAGACACCAGTAGAGCAGGCCGCACCAGACCGTGCCCAGACCGGCGCTCTGGGCCATGAGTTCAAAGTACGAAAGATAGATCAGCGAATCCTGCTCCCGGCAGGGCGCGTCCACGGCATTGGAAACCAGAATGCAGTGGGGCGCCTGCCGGAAAATGGGGTCCTGGCCGTTGCGCCAGAGCTCCGGCGCGGTGGTGAAAAAAAGGCGGCGCGGGTTTTCCGGCATACGGTTTTCCCGTACCAGGTTCTCCAGGCGCTGGTAGACTTCGCGCCGGAAGTCATCCATGACCTCAAGATCGTCAATGACCGTCACCCAGAGCTTACGCGCGTTGACGCCCGTGGGCGCTTGCGCCGCCACGTCCAGCACTTGGCGAAGCAGCGCGGGGTCCACGTCTTTCCGGATGTAGCGGCGTACGGAACGGCGGCCCTTCATCAGGGTCGCCACCTGTTCCGGCGCGGGCAGGTTCCCTTTGAGAGCTTTGCTTTCCGCAGGACTGTGCCCCAGAATGGAAATGGCCCCCACGGGACAGACCGCCAGACAGTGCAGGCAGCGCATACAGATGTCCTCATTGGGGATAACCGGATATTGATCCAGCATCTGAATGGCCTGGGGCAGGCAATCCTCGGCGCAGGCGCCGCAGGAAACGCATTTGTCTTTATCAACAGTAAATTGCAGCATTATAAACTCCTTTGCGGGCGGAGACGCCCGATAGCCCATGATAGGCGCGGGGCCCCGGCCTGACAAGAGCGGCGGCATGGGGCGCCGCATCGCATGGAACAAGAGGAAAAATGCGTCAGCCGGAACTGACTTTTCATATCGCCCGCGAAGCCGGGCTGGAAATGGTCTTTTCCAGGGGCTCAGCCCTGCGCTATCCGGAGCATACCCATGTGGCGTCCTGTACCCTGACCCTGGTACGCCGGGGCGTGGTCTGTCTGCGGCGGGGCCGGACGGAATGCGTTTACCCGCGCGGCAGCGTGTATGCCGTGGCGCGGCATGAGCCGCACAGTCCGGCCTACAGCGACGATTTTGATTGTGTTTCCCTCTGCATTGACCTGCAACGTTGCGCGGCCCTGCGCCGCGAGGCGCTCAAACGCGTCTGCGCGGAGTATTGCGGCCTGCTGCGGGAAAAGGGCCTGCTGCGCCCGGAGGACGCGGGCGCGCTGCTGACCGGCCTGAATACCCTGCTTCCGGAGACGGGAATGCCGGCCAGGGACGGGCGGCCGCCGCTGCATCCCGCTGTCAGCGCATCGCTGCGGCGTTTTGAGCTCCCGGAGGAGGAAGGCGCGGACACAGCCCCTCCTGCAAATGAGCTCAGCCCCTTTCATTTTATCCGCCGTTTCAGGCGGGAACTGGGGCTCACGCCGCACAAGTATCTTGTGCAAAGCCGGGTCCGCGCGGCTCGCCACCTGCTCGCGCACGCGCCGTCCATTGCCGACCTGGCCGCCCGGCTGGGCTTTTGCGATCAGAGTCATCTGGACCGCTGTTTCAAGCGGGCGCTGGGCGTCAGCCCCAAGGCTTACCGCGAGGCCTGCATTTTCTGGGAGAATTGGGACTGACCGGCGGTCAGCTCCGGCCGCGTTGAAACAATGCCAGCCCGGCCAGAATCACGGCCCCGCCCGCGAAGGTCTCCGGTCCGGGCATCTCAGCCAGAACGGCATAGCCCAGCAAAAAGGAAAAGAGCGGGGTCAGAAACATATAGGCGGCCACAGTGCCGGTGCTTTTCGCCAGGGCCAGCGCTTTGGCCCAAAGCAGATAGGCCAGGGCGCTGGGGAAAAACCCCAGAAAGACGACCGCGCAACTGTGCGTCCAGGGCGCGAGGCAGAATCGGCGCACGGCCTCGGGCGCGAAAGGGCTGAGCGTCAGCGCGGCGCAGACGAAGCTCCAGGCGGTCAGCGTCAGCGTGCCGCAGCGCCCGGCATAGCGCCGTTGCAGCAGATTGTAGCCGCTGATGCAGACGGCTGCTCCCAGAGTCCAGAAAATCCCGTCATTGAGGGAAAGCGTTCCGTCCCAGAGCGTAAGGATCAGGACCCCGGCAAAGGCCAGAGCCAGAGCGAGCCAGCCCGAGGGACGCAGCCTTTCCCGCAGCAGCCCGGCCGCCATGACCGCCGTGATCAGGGGCGCGGTGGAGATCAGAACGCAGCTCGTGGCGGCGGTCAGGCCGGCCTGTCCCGTGTTGAACAGCCAGAGATACAGGGAAAAGCCCAGAATGCCGGAAAGCAGGAATATGGGCCAGTCCCTCGCGGCAGGCTTTGCGCGCCGCGCGGCCAGGCAGAGCAGGGCAAGGGCGGCCACGGCGCACCGCAGAAAGCCGAGAGTCGCGGGCGTGAACGAAGCCAGTGCCACCTTGGTGAAGACATACGCCGAGGACCAGAGCACGACGGCGCAGAGCGCGTAACAATGGCTGCAATAACGGGCGGACATGGCATCTCCTTTTGAAGGATATGCTATGCGCCGCCCCGGCGGCCCGCTTGGATAAAATTGCGCTCCGGCTGCGGTGGGAAGCGGATATTCGTTTTTCTGCCGGGCGGTGAGGAAAAGCGCGTTTTTCCACCGGGGAGCAGCCGTTGCTCTAGGGTCTGTTAACACTATAGAATTTTTGTTCGCCTGCAAGGAAGATAAACCTGCTTTGAGGGAGTGTACTCTTCTGGTACTCGACCGAAAAAGCAGGTGAAATCTGACGCGGCAGGAGGGCAAAAAGGCATAGCGTTAACAGGCCCTAAAGTTTACGGCCGGAAGAGCGATAGTATGAACAGGGGCGTTGGGACATTCCGCGTTCCACCCGTTGCGGCGCGGGAGAGGCGGAGTAGAGGAGGTCTGTATGGGCGTGGACGGCATCAATGTCATGGCCGGAAATTTTGTTTCCGACGACAGGCAGGAGTCCAAATACAGCAAGGCCCGGCAGGTTGCCGCCGAGGCGCGCGGTCAGATGGCCAACCGCCAGAACAGCGTGCTTCTCGCGGGCATGGCGGCCTGTACGGCTGCTGATCCCAAGGGCGAGCGTATGAGCCGCAGGGTCCTTGAGGGACAAAAAGCCGCCCGCCGGATGCAGTTGGACATGCGGCAGAACGTGGCTGAAAAGTCTCAGGATACTCTGGATGAGATCAAAAAACGCCTGGAAGAAAAGACCGAGGAAATCCTGAACGGTTCGGACGAGCGGAAGGCTGCTTCGGAGTCTTTCGTGGAGGAACAGGACGCGTCTGCCGCCGTAACGCCTGATGCGACTGCCAAGCCCGCGCAAGGCCGTACCGACGGCGGGGCGCGGCCGATTGCAGCCACGGCATCCGATCCCGGCGGCGCGGAGAGCACTGCCGCCGTTGCCGGGGAATCCCCGGCGGCAGCGCCGGTCGAGGCTGCCGGAAC
>OIXH01004091.1_pt1 | contig 12181 bp, 9 predicted proteins | sample 1587741 | NCBI WGS metagenome assembly OIXH01 (sample SAMEA3888916, study PRJEB22519) | human gut metagenome | biome: human gut; feature: human-associated habitat; material: faeces | place: Denmark | collected 2011 | reverse complement strand
ACAAAAAATCACTATATTTGCTCTATATACAAAGCATAAATACAAAAATCAAATTAATAATTTAACTATGGAAAATGAACTTCAAGTTATTGGAACGAAAGAAGTAGAGGAACGTATTATTGAGTTAAGAGGACAAAAAATACTACTAGATAGAGATGTAGCAGAATTATATAAAACAGAAACAAGGGATATAAACAAAGCCGTGAGAAATAATCCTGAAAAGTTCCCCAGTGGTTATTTTTTCACATTGAAACCCTCTGAGAAACAGTATGTGGTGGAAAATTTCCACCGGATGGAAAACTTAAAAAAATCAACAGTAGAACCTAAAGCTTTCACTGAAAAAGGACTTTATATGCTGGCTACTATATTAAAAAGTCCAAGAGCCACACAAACAACTATCGCTATAATAGATTCTTTCGTAAAACTACGTGAGCTTATCCGAAATGTAGATGCGATTCAAAATGAACCTGACCTAATAAAACAAAAAGGTATTGTGAAACGAACTGGCCAACTCTTATCTGATCTGTTGATAGATGATGCTGATACAACTGAAATGGAATCTACCATAGAGTTGAATCTTATGGCCGTAAAACTTAAACATACAGTAAAACGTATTAAAAATAACAATAAAACCGAAGATAAATCTGAAATTTAGAATTGCAAAAAAAATCCAACCACTCTCCTATTCATATCGGAGAATGGTTGGATTTTTTATAGGTATCAGCCTAGCTGACTAGTTCACGTTATAACCGGAGATAACCACCTTCGGGGTCTCGCCTCTCGTATCTACATCTTTCCAATGGATGTTGATCTCTTTCTTCTCGCCCGGGAGCAATGAGAAATAGTTATCGCTATAGAAGACGGGGAGGAATTGCTCGCCATCCTTCTCGCCCACTACATTCACACGAATCATCAGAGCCGGGGTGGATGAAGTATTCTCTAAGGTAGCGGTAGCGGTCCAAGTACCGTCATTACCCTTATTGGTTGCCACGTTGGATCGTAAAGTAACCTTTGGCATCTCACGCAAAGCTTGGTAGTTGCCTTCCTCTACGCCACGCAGATAGAAGTTATCCGATACGATCTTGCCATTCTCTGTCAACGTCAACTTGACGAAATGAGCGCTGGATACGCTAGCCGGGAAATCCAGTTTCATACATTTGTTGGTCGTATCTTCCTTACTATCCACGGAAACCTCGTTTTCCCATGAAATAGAACCGTCCATATTGATGATTTGAGCCTTTGCCGTCAAACCATTACGTACGCCGGCGCTATAGTTCACTACCTCGATCTCGTTCGTAACCGGATTCCATTGAATGTGCAGAGGCTCGGAGGCCTTCTTGCAACCAAAGTAAGCGGCGGTAGGCTCGAAATAATAATCGTAAGTCTGCCATACCATAGAAGGCCATGCCGGATGCGTCATCCACAGCAATAATCCCTTACGGTTCAAGCTTCTCGATTCGAACATACCCCGGTAACCATCATAGTTTACCCACTGAGCCAGATCGGCGAATTCCTTGGCGTTGTTCGGCTTACCGAAGCCCTTTTCGATGATAGCGTTGAAAGAAGCGCAAGACTGGGCGCCTTCCATCGTATAATCGTGTTGTCCCCATTGAGCGTTTTGCGGCCAAAGCGCTTCCGGAGAGAAAGTACGAACCAAGCTCTCGTAATTCATCACGTTGGGCATACCCCGCTCACTATGGAACTTATCACTACCATTCTTCAAGCTAAAGTATTCTTTAACAGGAAGCGCACGGTACGGGCCATGGCCACTTACCACCTCATCCGCCGAGCTGGAGATATAATGTAAGCCCGGATGATCCTCTTTCACGATACGGCGTAAAGCCTTGTCGATCTGCTCCGGCGGGAAGCCCTCGTTGCGCCCGCAATAAATACCGATAGAGGCATGGTTACGGAAACGTTTCACATAATCCTCAGCATTGGCGATAAACATCTCCGGATCATAAGGATCGGGTCCGTCGGAAGGATTCGCCAACCAGAAATCTTGCCAGATCATGATACCATGACGGTCGCAAGCCTCATACAATTCCTTGTCGCCGATTTGTCCTACCCAGTTACGCATCATCGTAAAGTTCATATCAGCATGGTAAGCCACGGCGATGTCGTACTCACGACCCCGGTAATTCAGGTTAGACTCACCGAATCCCCAGTTACCGCCACGGCCGATAAAACGACGCCCGTTGATAAAGAGACTCAAGATGCTATTATTCTCGTTGAAGGTCATTTGTCGGATACCTACCTTGAAATCCTCAGAGTCGGATACCTTATCGCCTACCTTAAAGGTGAAATTAGCGTCGTATAAATAAGGAGATCCGTACCCTTTAGGCCACCACAGACGTGGGTTCTGAACCTTCAATTGGCTGAAGCTATTTGGATCGAAAGTAACCGTCTTCTCCTCGTTTGCGGCCAATTCTACCGGTTGCTCGAAAGTGATATCGCCGATCTTCCCTGTCAATACACCCTTTACAGGAGCAGCATCATGGTTCTTCACGATCACTTCCGGAGTCAAGGTAGCGGAAGTCGTATCCGGCAACGGTAATACAACCTGTACGAACGGGTCTTGAATCGTTACCTTGCCTGTAGAAGTCAAGTACACATCATCCCAAATACCTATATTACGACCACGGATCGTCGAGATCCAATCCCAACCGATCGAAGCGTGGAAGGTCGGGTTATCAGCGCCTAAGATACCACCGTTGAAATCCGTATTCTTCTCACATTTCTCCTTGATAGCTCCGATATGCTCATTCTTGATGATCTCCACCGCGACAACGTTCTTACCCGGTACGACCCTGTCTGTAACGTCAAATACACCCCGGATAAACGCTCCCTCGATACGGCCGATCTTGTTACCGTTCAAATATACATTCGCTTTCCAGTTGATACCATCGAAATTCAAGAACAAACGATCTTGCTTGAATCCTTCGGGTACCTCAAACTCATCCCTATACCAGAAATTAGAGTTGAAGAATGACTCGGATATCTGCATCAGGTTATCCGCGTAATTCGGATTCGGGATAGCTCCGATATTCTTATAACTACTCAATACCGTTCCCGGCACAGTCGCCACGATCCAATTTTCCGGAGAGAAAGAAGGTTTCGATATTTCCTCACCGGAAGCGGTTACCTCGGAAGCTCGTTGTACTTTCCAGTTTCCGCCCGACAAACGGATCTCATCTTTTGTAGCAGCCGGAGCAGCAGCCGGTTGGGCAAGCAAGCCACCTTTACCCATCACCTCTATCTCGCTTAAGATATAGCGTCCGTCATTAGCCGGTTGCTCCATCCATACCCGTACGTAGCGGCCCTTTCCTTTTAGCTTGATCTCATCCAGATTAGCATCTCCACCCGGAAGATTCGCTATGTCAACCCATTGTTTCGCGTCGTCGGAAACTTGAATCTTACCCTTGATCGCTTTATTGATCCAATGTAATTTTACTTTGTCGAATTCGGATTGGCTACCCAAGTCTACATAGACCCACTCCTCTCCTGTCGTGGCACTCATCCAAGCGCTATTAAAGAATTTGGAAGGAAGCAAATCTATCAACTTATCTTGGTTATAGAAATTCATCTCGAAGAATGCCCAATAAGCGGCACCTTCCATTTTCAATCGCATCCGATAATAAGCATATTCACCCGGTTGATCGAATGTCAAAGTCTCATTCAACATACGGGTGGGCAACGTACCCGGATCCCAGCTATTCTTATTCGGGTCCGAATGGGCCTTATACTTGCTGGCCTTACCCGGCATACCTTTACCCTTTAAGGCTGCCAATTCCGTCCAAGTATTTCCATCATTCGATCCCTCGCAAACAATCTCATATCCATCCTTAATCTTATTCTCGTCATAAGCCACGCTGCCGCGAAATTGTACCTTGTCGGCTTTCTCTTTCCAGTTATTCAGCGTGAACAGGAAATAGGCATCCTCGCCCGTAACCGCATTACGAGAATAAGGACCTTGATCGATCATCCACTCACGCTCACGACGAGCGATATCCCCATTTTGCGTGGAGAGATCGAGATACTGAGGTTGTTTATCGCTAATAACACCATCCGTCACCAGTTGAGCCGTTAGATTGTAATCATAACTGGAGGAGTTGTAAGCGCTACGCAAAAGAGCTATGTTACGATACGTGGAATAATCCGGACGTAATGAAGGAGAGAAATCCTCTCCCGGATCTCCCGGATACGAACCGATACCTCTGGTATAATAATCCGACCGATCGAAAGATTCCGCCGGAACACCGCTCTGCCCACATCCCCCTAGCAATGCAGAGACCGCTACCGCTCCACAAAGCGTCAAGAGTCGAGGCAATTTTTTCTTTTTACTGAATGTTCTCATACTACTTATTGTGTTTCTCTAAATTAGTTAGTTTAATAAGATACCGTCACGTCAAAACCCTCCTTCCGGGCCCGCTCCGCAATCGTATCTAATTCTTCTTTAGTAGCTTTTTTCAAAGCTTTAACCGGGGTCTCCCTATCTATCGTATAAATCATGACTTGTTTCGGACGGATTTGTTTTAAGGCGGAAATCCAGCCCGCTATCTCCTCTTCTGTCATATTATTAACCGATTCCCCGTTTACTTCCCCCTTCAAGAACATGGTCTGTATAATCAAGTTTCCGTTAAAACGACATAATTGTTTTAATAAAGACTCGAAATTAAACGCCGGAGAATTAGGTACATCTATCTGCCGAATCCGACTGTCTAATACAGAATCCAGTTTCAATATGTTATCCTCTATTTTATTCAAGGCTTGAAAGACTTCCTCTTTATGGAGCATCGTAGAGTTAGAAAGTACGGCGATTTTAGCGTCAGGGAAAAACCGATCCCGGATAGCGACCGTATCATCAATGATTCCACCGAATTCCGGGTGTATCGTAGGCTCTCCGTTTCCGGCAAACGTAATTACATCCGGAGCGATCCCTTCCGCTTTCATGGAACTTAGTTTTTGCTCTAAGGCTTCCCTCACTTCCGTACGAGTAGGCAGTTTACTATGAGTCCTATGATTCTCATTCAATCCGCATTCGCAATAAATGCAATTAAAAGAGCATAATTTCCCGTCTGTAGGAAGTAAATTCATCCCTAAAGAGACACCTAGACGCCGACTATGTATCGGGCCAAATACTATTTTATCAAAAAGAATTGTAGACATAGCGCTGTTTGTTTTTACCCACGCAAATCTACTCTAAAATTTCCAGCGAAGCAAAGCATAAAGATCTGTTTTATCAGAACCGCTTATCTCCTCCGTATCAGTACCTATCAAATCCCTGTCCCAATAATGGGTGTGAGCCAGTTTCGCGGATAAGGATAAACGTTTCCAAATATCCAGACGAAAGGTAAGGGCAAACCGCATCCCATCCCCATAAAAAGAGGGCATATTAAAGGCATACAATATATTCTTCTCATACGAACTGACCCGGCTATTGTAATCATCCGTATGAAACCACGCTAGATAACCATCCATTTGAAAAGGTAGGGTAGTGGGCTTCCAGCCTATACTTTGGGATATCATAATTCCTTTATTAAGTTCTTTGGTAGGCTCATCGAATAGAATACCATCTAAGGAAGTCTTAAAAATAAAAGGAGAAGAAAAGTTATAAACCTGTTGAAAACGAATACGATGTTGTTTATAAGAATTGATTCTCAATAAATTATCATTTTCAAAAGTTCTATTCTTTTCTTTTTGCCGGTATTTATAACGAAGATAAGCTGAATAGTTTCTACTAGGGGTATAATCTATCTGAGCCATATATTCCTGTCCTCCGGAAGGAGTGTCTATCCCGTATTTCAACCAAGGAAAACGGAAGTCCGCATAAATGGATAATTTCCAGCGGGCGATCGGGGTTAATTGCAATCCCATATAAACCCCTTGCTCATTCTGAACCGTAGAGCCTTGCGAGAAAGCGTTCCCAAACAAAGCTTGATAACGGCGATCGTAATAGCGGTATAATACCAAGAAAGATATATAAGAAGCGGGTGTTAACTGCAAGGCATTCAAGGTAGAAATAGCTCCGTTTTTCGAAAGAGCGGTCTCGCCATAAAACTTGATACGGTTACTTTTCAACATATAGTCAACACCGATGTTGAAATTGTTGGAACCTCTGAAATAGAACAAATTATAAGGTTTTGGATCGGGGTCCATCTTAAACTTACCGAATGAATAGGAGAGAGCCGTTAAACCTACATGAAAATGAGATGTAGCATAGCGGATATTTCCTCCATATACCTGCATCGTTATCATTTTCCTCTTTTCCCAATCCCGTTGTAAACGATGAAGTCCATCCGTTTTTAATGAGGTGAATGTCAAGCTATCTACGGCCGCATCCATTTTCCGGTACGAATAGAAAACACTTATATCCAAGTTTTTAATCGTGATCGTACTAGCCACCCCTCGGAAGAAATCCTGTTCATTGGTAGAAAAGTGCCTACGGAAGCCGTTTGTCCTTCGCTCTGCTTGAGCGACTACTGCCGTACGACTAGGAGAAAAGTCATTGCTAATCACCAGACCCTGTCCGAAAGACATCTTGTAATCCCCTATAGCCAAACTTTTTAACCAGTTGATATCTTTTAGGAATAGATGTGCGGAATAAAAGTCATATCCTTTATAATATGCGTTCCAAAAAGGTTCGCCCGCATCTTTCTCGGCTACGAAGCCTGCTTGTAAACGATCCTCGAAAGTATAGGAATAACGTAAGGAGTGATAGAAAGGTTCTCCTCTATATTTACGATTCGGATGTAGCGAAAGTATGCTGTCCGTTTGTTCACCATATCCCTTTTTCTGTTGAAAACATTGATCATACCTGATTTGTAATTCATTACGACCATATTTCAACAGGTTCTTAACCGTAAGTAACCGTTTTTCAACAAGATTATCACCTATATAAACAAAGGGAAGGAGAAGAGATATCGTCTGAAAATCGATATCCTCTATATTCTTCAACTCATAGATGCTAACCATATTTCCGTATCGTTTCCGATAGGAGAGGAGCTGCTCGATTTGGCGATCGGATAGAAAAGGTAATCGCTTCAGTTGTTCTTCCGTCACGGCATTCAAATCAAAAGGATGCTCAATTAAATAAGATAAATCGGCATACAAACTTTCGATACGCTCCGTATCCTCGGTTTCCAAGGCTAGTTCCTCTACATACTCTATCCACTTATCAACAGTATATTCTATTTGAGAATTAGCGTAATAACTATTTATCAACAAGATTATCGACAAGATTATAAACAATCGTTTCATAGCTAAGTATCATTTAAAAAGAGAATGATAAACCAAGACCGGTACTCATCCCTAAAATCGGATGGTAAATAGAGGCTACATCTATCGTAAAGCAAGAAAAGTTATAACCAATTCCTAAAGAGGGCAGGAGAGGAGCGGTCTGTATTCCGGCACGAATAAAAAAAGAATCGAAAGCAGTGTATTCAAGACCAAAGTTTCCAACAACTAGGTTTTCATTTTCCGTTCCTACACTTCCTATAATTAACAGACTATTTATAATCTCCCATTGAAAACTTATTTGAATTAAATAATAATTAAAATCTTCTATTTCAATATCTTTATCTCCTATAGAAACAGAAGGAAAATTCATTATTAACATTCCTATTAACAACTTATCAATAGGAGAGAAAGTGATTCCAAGATCTGTTGACAGTCTGGATCTTGTATTTTCCAATAGATCAGTTTGCAAGAAACTATAGTGAACTCCAAGCCCTAACGCCCATTGATCCCCCAAGCGTTTTCCTCCTAGCACACGAACCATCATCTCCCTGTACTTATCAAACCCGAAAACAGAGATATCAACACCTGCGGATAATAGTTGATTCGGATAATAAAAACTACCGGACATCGTACCCAGTTCTTTCAACATGTACCGATTAAAGTATTCTAAATGAATGGATTTTTTATCTTTATCGACAATAAGGGCCGGATTGAATAAAATAGATTGCGTCGCCACATTCCCTCCCATTCCCACGCTACGAACATCCGGTAAACGTAAGTTATCAACACCATGTACATACAATGAAAATACCCCCGCAAACAGGGATAGCAATAGATATTTCATAGTTAAGATTTTGTATGGTTTCTATTTATTCTTCAAGTTTTTCTTATTATCCTTATTTATCCTACGCTGTACCTTTTTAATATCCTCATTAGGAGAAAGTTGTTCAGGCTTAATCCCCCTTTGCAATAACATATCACGTACAGCAGTATTGTTATCAATATGTTCTTTTTCAATAGGAGATTGTCCATATAGATCCTTCGCTTGCACATTTACGTTTGTCATTTCAGTCGCTAGGTCTTTAGCTTTTATACTTATAGTCGGTAAAAAATCAGCGATAGGTCTATTCGTGGGGACGTTCATTCTCTTTTTCAACATCTGTGTACTTAAATTGAATAAAGCTTGATCTCCCTTAGAACGAATAATCGCGAATCCTTTATTATCAATGCCTCTTTCGTATAAGATTCCGGATAATTGTTTTTCAGTCTGACTTAATTTTTCTCTGGCCTTTAAGCGTTCACAATCCAATAGGCGTTGTTCAATCACCTCGGCCTTACGGGTTTGTACCGCAAAATAAGTCTGAGCGAAAGCTACTTGTGGTTTACGACTATCACCATTTTGTGCGATTAAGTAGCATGCGTAGCGTGTTAATAAGATGTCATTTATTTGTTGCTCAGCACCATGCCCCACAATAATCACTTTCCCGACATCGGGAAAGTGATCCTCTATATTTTCTCCCGCATTCCGGCACGCTTCTTTGGCTTTCACCACTACATTATTGATAAAGTTATCCCATTTGGCATATCCTAATAGAGGTTGTAACTCTCTGGCACTCCAGCATTCTATGCCTTCTACCTCACATGAAATGGATTCGAATTTTCCGAATAGGGCGGTAATTTCTTCTTTCTTCATAGTTAATATATTCTTAAGTTGTTGTCAATTGCGCAAATGTAATGTTTTATATTCATTTAGCAAGTTATTAACAGATAAATGATGCTGAGAGTCACGCAGTATTTATATTTTCGCGGTATATGATACGAAAAGGGATATATTGTGTTTTGGCTCTACTCGCTCTCTGTAGCTTTAAAGGGATGGCGCAGGCGGTAAAGACAAATATTGTTCCGGAAGGTTATCAGAAAGCTCAACTGTATGAAGGTGATACAATGGCTGTCGTCAACCTTCGGGAAGTTTTTATATATCCTCAAGTTAAGTTTAAGAATAAGCGTGAACAAGCCAAGTACAATAAGTTGGTACGAGACGTAAAGCGTACTTTGCCCTATGCCAAGATGGTGTATGATACGTTGATAGAGACCTACGAATACATGGAAACCTTACCGAATGACAAGGCCCGCCAAGCCCACTTGAAACGGATGGAGAAAGAGTTGTTCGCCCAATATAAACCGGAACTAAAAAAATTATCCTTCTCGCAAGGCAAGCTACTTATCAAACTGATCGATAGGGAATGTAATCAATCCAGTTACAATTTACTGAAAGCCTATCTGGGAAGTTTCCGTGCGGGCTTTTGGAATTTCTTCGCCGGCATTTTCGGAGCCAGTCTGAAATCGGAATACGACCCGAAAGGTAAAGATGCCATGACCGAACGGGTCGTCGTATTGGTTGAGAATGGTTTAATCTGATAGTTGCTTGAAGAAATCCCAGATCACGATACCGGTAGTAACCGATACGTTCAAGGAATGCTTTGTACCGTATTGAGGTATTTCAATACATATATCACAGTTATCAACCACATTTTGTTGAACGCCTTTTACTTCGTTACCCATGACGATAGCGTATTTCTTTGTCTTGTCTAACTGCAAGTTATCTAACATGACACTACCTTCCGCTTGCTCTACGGCACATACCGTATACCCCTCTTGGCGCAGTTTATCAACAGCCTCCGGGGTATCCTTGAAATATTCCCAATCTACGGTTTCTTCCGCTCCTAAGGCGGTCTTATGGATCTCCGCGTTCGGAGGGCAAGCCGTAATACCACAAAGATAAATAGCCTCTACCCGGAAAGCATCGGAGGTACGAAACACGGAACCCACGTTATTAAGACTTCTAATATGGTCTAAAACAACGATTAAAGGTATCTTCTTACTTTCCTTAAAAGCCTCGGGAGTCAGGCGGTTCAATTCGGTTACTTTTAAGTTTCGCATAACAAATATCTTTGACCGCGAAAGTAGCGAATATCCGTGGATATGCCGTTGAAAAGCTATTAATAAGTAGTGGACATAAAATGAAAAATATTTCTTGCTTTATTCAAATACTTGTCCATACACCCCCCTTTCTCAAATTAGCAAATGAATAAGCCACTTATTTATTACGCGCTATCAACAGCCCTTATACACCTATTGACAGCCTTGCTGGAGGATCTATTTTTTCACAATCAAGGTTATCAACAATAAACAGCTAAATATTCATAAAGTCTATAACTATAAGAACTACAATCTATAGATAGACATCCATGCTGTTGGTATCCTTTTGATAAACCGTTCACAGACTTTAATAAGTCAATAACCAAAGATTGTAACAAAAATGTATTAACCATTTCAACAGCCTATCATATTCATCATATTTATTTTTAAAATTAAAGATTAATAAGAATATAATATAATGATTGTGGATAACTCTTGAGGGTTGAGGGCAACTCATCCATCGGTGGCAAAGATAAGAATCTTTCTTGTTATTTCTATAAATGAAGAAAGTTTATACCTTTGTGCTTTGTGAACAATAGGTTGATAAACTAGATAAGATGAAGATTATCAGTAATACTTTCTGTGGATAATATTGTTTATATATAGTGAAAAGCCTATTGGGAGCAGTAGAAACAGGAATCATTAATATATAAGGCTATGTTGACAAACCAATCAATCGGGTACATGGATGCGCCCGTTCCTAAGGATTTAGACCTTAAGGAAGCGATCGACAAGTTACGTAAAGAGAAGAATGCGATTATTTTGGCGCATTACTATCAAACAGGCGATATACAAGATATAGCGGACTATGTGGGAGACAGTCTGGCCTTGGCACAATGGGCGGCTAAGACGAAGGCGGATATCATCGTGCTTTGTGGGGTTCACTTTATGGGAGAGACGGCGAAGATCCTCTGCCCGGATAAGAAAGTGCTGGTACCGGACTTGAATGCCGGTTGCTCCTTGGCGGATAGTTGTCCGGCTACGGAGTTCGCCGAGTTCGTCAAGCAACATCCCGGTCATACGGTAATCTCTTACGTGAATACGACCGCCGCCGTGAAAGCGGTCACGGATGTGGTGGTTACTTCCACGAACGCCCGCCAGATCGTGGAGAGCTTCCCGGAAGGTACACCGATGATTTTCGGTCCGGATCGTAACTTAGGTAATTATATCAATAGCATCACGGGACGTAATATGTTGCTTTGGGATGGCGCTTGCCACGTGCATGAGCAATTCTCATTGGAGAAGATCTTATCTTTGAAGAAACAGTACCCGAATGCGGAAGTGATCACCCATCCGGAATGCAAGCAGCCGGTTATACAGGTCTCAGACTTCGTAGGATCGACCGCGGCTTTGCTGAAGCATACCATTAAGTCCGACGCAAAACAATTCATTGTAGCGACGGAAAGTGGCGTTATTCACGAGATGCGCAAGCGGAGTCCGGATAAGGAATTCATCCCGGCTCCTCCGAACGACAGTACTTGCGCTTGCAACGAATGTAATTTCATGCGCTTGAACACGATGGAGAAGCTATATAATTGCTTGAAGTTCGAGATGCCGGAGATATTCGTGGACGAGGAGGTACAGAAGAAGGCCATCAAACCGATCAAGAAGATGTTGGAGATCTCTGAGAAGCTGGGACTCTGATCCAAACAAATGCGGGATAGGTCTCAACCGATAGGCCGGACTTGAGTGATATAAAAGCTAAGCCCGGTCTATTATATGTAAATAATCAAAATTATGTACAATATCTACAACTATCCTTATAATCATTTGATTTTAAAATATTTATCCTATTGTTGTAGATAGGAAAACATCTACAATAGTAAGTCTTTATCTACCATCATTTCCCGCTTTTAGTAAGTGTCTTTGCCATGCCGTCAAAGGAATTTTCTACACTCTACGTATATAATCAGTCCGTTTTTCTTCCTTTCTTTATATAGATAAAATATTAATATATAAGTAT
>OIXH01004088.1_pt1 | contig 12193 bp, 8 predicted proteins | sample 1587741 | NCBI WGS metagenome assembly OIXH01 (sample SAMEA3888916, study PRJEB22519) | human gut metagenome | biome: human gut; feature: human-associated habitat; material: faeces | place: Denmark | collected 2011 | reverse complement strand
ATCGTTTCCGCCGAGGAGCCGATATGCACCGTGCATATCTATTCGCCCAGCGAATTTGTCGGCGCGATAATGGAACTGTGCCAGCAGCGCCGCGGCGAATTTAAGGATATGCAGTATGTCGGCACAGAGCGCGTCGATATTCACTATATTCTGCCGCTTAACGAGATCGTCTACGACTTTTTCGACGCGCTGAAATCGCGCACACGCGGCTATGCGTCGTACGATTATCTGCCAAACGGGTATCAGAAATCGAATTTGGTCAAGCTGGACGTTTTGCTCAACGGTGACATTGTCGATGCGCTGTCGTTCATCGTCCATGCCGACAATTCCTATGCGCGCGCACGGCGTATCGCCGAAAAGCTGAAGGAACATATTCCGCGCCAGTTGTTCGAGGTGCCGGTGCAGGTCGCTGTCGGCGGCAAGGTCATCGCCCGCGAGACGGTAAAGGCAATGCGAAAGGACGTGCTTGCCAAGTGCTACGGCGGCGATATTACGCGAAAGAAAAAGCTGCTTGAAAAGCAGAAGGAAGGCAAAAAGCGCATGCGTCAGCTTGGCTCTGTCGAGGTGCCGCAGGAGGCGTTTATGGCAGTTCTTAAGCTGGACGAATAACGCGCACAGCACCGCGGATCTTGTTATTTGTACCGCACCGCGCGCACGACCCACTAAACACGCCTTGACCGCGCAACGGCACGCGGCGCACGCAAATATGTAAATTACAACCATACAATTGCGTCCCAAATTTCTGCATGCACTGCGCGACCTACCAAATACACGGCAGCATATTCTCCCTTGGTGTTTGCCGCGCCGATTTAATGCGCTCGACACCGCACAACTGTACTCACAACCATGTGATCTCTTGCACCGGGAACTCACGCGTTGCAAATGTGCAAATATTAATCGCACAACATCTCTAAATAACACACTGCATGACTCAGGTTCACAAACCACGCCGTAAACCGCGCCGTGCAACTCAGGGTTACAGACCATGACTTAAGTTCACGCACCTAAGACACGATTTATGCGCTGTGCAACATTCACCGCTGCGACCCAATTCACGCGCCGTAAACCATTTTTGACAAGGGGACAAAACACGGTTGAATTTACACGAAAGCATTGCTCTTTTTACGCGGTAAATTAAAAAAGGACAATTTTTTATAATTATAACAAGAAAAGCCTCCCTTTTGGCAAGGGAGGCTTTTGAGTTGGTATCGTTTCAAAATAATTTATGCCGCTGTAATGCATGTTGTTTGTGCGTTTTGAATCAGAAATCGACGCGGACGCGGTAAATGCTTCCGCAGTCGGTGCTGGCGCCGTCAACATATCGCGCTCCCGCACCGAAAACAAATGTGCCGTCGACATACTCCATACAGCGCATATAGGTAGATGTCGTGAACTGCATGACCTTAGTATACTTTTCGGCGTCGGCTGTTGAATAAACCTCGTTAGTAAATGTGCCGTCGCTGTTTTCGGTAGCGGCAAGAACGTACAGCTTGCCGCCGATTTCCACCATATCCATGTAATACGCATCCGTTCCGGCGAACGTATTTTGGGTGAAATTCAGCATATCGGTCGAGGTCAGAAGATAGCCGTTACAGGCAACAAATTTTCCGGCAAACTCGAGCTTGTCCTGGATATACATATATGTCATATATCCGTTGCCGTTTAAAAGGCTGTATCCTGACCTAAGGTATCCTAAATCTCCGAAATATTCAAAGCAATTTTCAGCGGTGTTGTACTTATACAATCCGTCATAGCCGGATACACCGCTTTGTCTGAACATGGCATACAGGCTGCCGTCATACTCCATAAGCTCGCACACGCGGCTGAATCCGCCTACTGTTTTTCCGTTAATTACATTACCGTCTTTTACAACGTTGACGTCGCTGAATGTCTTGCCTCCGTCGGAGGACGCCATTACCGCCGAGCGTGTGGAATTGCCGCCTGTGCCTGTGCCTGCAAATATCTTGTCGCCGAAGCTGATCATGTCAAAGGTATGAAGACGGCTGTCGTATGCAAGCAGATAATCGACAAACGCGGTCTCATCTTCATTGAGGTAAAAGTAGTGTTCAAAAGCGCCGACCTGATCTATACCTGGTGCAATCAGCTTGCCGTCAATTATGCAAAAGCGTGCGATCTGCTCATCGGCAAGGTAGGACTGGAAGATCTCCGCTTTGTCGTCGGCGGGATCATAGCATGCAATGTATGCGGGACTTGCGTTTTGGTCATAGTCGCCGCTGCCGAAGTAGACCTTGCCGTTGTAGGTCTTCATATCCCACGGATTGCGTGCGTAAATGTTTTCCTTTGATAAATTGTTGTAACGCTCAAGTCCGGGATTTCCTACAAATACGGGAACGGCGTTGATATAACCCTCGGAATTGTAGAATCCGTCCATTTTTGTCGGCGAGGTAACGCCGAGAACATACTGTGACAGCGCGAGGATGTCGCTTGCGGAAAGGCTGTCGCCGCCGCTGACAAGTGCTGCCTTGCGGTTTGCTCCTGTAAGGGAAACCGAGCCCAAAATCGCCATTTGAACGGTCAACAGATCGGTCGCGCTAACCTTTCCGTCACCGGTTGCGTCGCCCGTCACAGCGACGGTAAGCGACTGAGCGACATTCGAGCCGAACAAAAGCTGTACGGTATCACCTGTGCGTACGGCGGCATCGTCAGCAAGCGTTTCGGAGCCGCGCAAAACGGCAATTCTGCCGCACTGCTCGACTCCGGTGTTGATAAGCGCCGGAGTGCAGCCGGCGTAAACGCCCGACAGGTAGGTGCCGTCGTTTGTAAAATTGACAGAGGTAATGGAGTCACTGTCGGAGTTTGCTGCTGCGGAAACGGCGGAGCCGCTGAACAGTACCGCAGCGCATGCGGTTAGGCAGAGCGATCGAAAAAACTGTTTTTTCATACTGTTTTTCTCCTCGTAAATAATTTATCGAAACAAAAATTACGCGTGAGTATGCGGTCGGCGCGGCGTCTGCATTTCCGCGCGGTGATAAGCCGTGACAATTATTTTGACAGGTATTTGACTGCCGCCGCTATAACGGGGTCGGTGTCGTCGTCGAGCAGATAGCGACGTTCCTTCTGTTCATCGGTCATTTTGACCTCTACGTCCGGTGCAAGTCCGACCTCATGGAAGTTGACTCCGCTCGGCGGATTGAAATAGGCAATGGTCATTCGCACGGCGGAGCCGTCCGACAGCTCAAAGGTGCGCTGCATAATACCTTTTCCAAACGTATTTTCGCCGATCAGCGCGCCTTTATTATAGTCACGTATCGCGGCAGCGAAAAGCTCGGATGCGCTGGCGGTATTTTCATCGGTCAAAACCGTCATGGGTAGGTCGACCTCGTATTTATCGGAAGTAAACAGCACCCTTTTGTTGCCGTTTTTATAGGTTGCGGAGACGACATCGCCCTCAGGCAGCAAAATGTCCAGCATTTTTTCGACCGAATCGAGTGTGCCGCCGCCGTTGCCCCTAAGGTCGAATATCAGTCCGGTCGCGCCGCTGCTCTGCGCGTCGTTGACCGCCGTCTCAAACTGGCCGACCGTAGCGGCGTTGAAATCGGTTATTTGAATATAACAAAGCGTACCTATCATATGTGAAAAGACGCTGGTGGAAACATATTCGCCGCGAGTGGCGGTGACGGTAAGCTCTTTATTCCCGCGCAGCAGCGTCAGCTTGACCGACGTGCCGCTGTCGCCGCGTACCGCCGAGACCGCCTTTGAGTAGCCAAGCTCGGTGACCTGTTTTCCGTCGACTGCGGTGATCTGGTCGGCGGCGCGTATGCCCGCTTTATCCGCAGGCGAGTCCACAGACACATTGACAATATAGAGGTTGCCTGTGTCAGGATGTTCGGAAATTGTAACGCCTATACCGGCGCCGACACCCTCGTTGCTGTTTTTGACCGAGGTGTACTGCTCGGCGGTGTAATAGGCGGAATAGCGGTCGTCGAGTGTGTAAATCATGCCGAGTCCGACGCCGTCGGCAAGCGCAGCGTCGTCGACATCCTCAACAAAGCTATTGTCGATTATCTGCTTTATCTCGAAATACTTGCTCAGACTGTCGGAGCCGAATATCCATCCCTTTACGGGATTGGGCACCAGCGCCAGTATCAGCACGGCTGTAACAAGCGCCGCCGCCATCATTCCGGCTATCAGTGTGGGCAAAGAGACCGCTTTTCTTTTCATTATATACCAGATCCTTTTAGAAAGCAAATCCGGCGGACAAAAAACTATTTGCCGCCGGATCGATTAAAGTTTATTTTTCGATGATCCGCTTTGATGCGGGATCAAATTAGATATTGAACCACTGGAGCGGATTTTTCGGCGAGCCTTTTACGCGTATCTCGAAGTGGAGATGCGGCCCTGTGGAGTTGCCGGTCGAGCCGACGTAACCCACGGTATCGCCTTTTTTGACCGACTGACCTACTCGCAGCGAGCTTGCCGCCTTCATGTGGCCGTACAGGGTGGAGTAGCCGTTGTTGTGGTTAATTATAACGCAGTTTCCGTAGCCGCCGTTCCACTTGCTGAGCGAAACGGTGCCGTCGTCGGCGGCGATAATACGCGCACCGTAGTTGCCGCCGCCTATATCCACGCCTGAGTGCAGTTTATACACACCGGAGACAGGATTTACACGGTAGCCGTATTTTGAGGTGATTTTATAATATCCGGGGCAGGGCCAAATGAACTGACCTGTGCCTATTATGTTGCCGGTAATCTCGTTGAGCGCCTTTTGAATTTCCTTCTGCTCGTCGAGCATATCCTCGTAGTCGTCCTGCAGGGAGGCTATATTCGACTCGTAATTGCGGACGATTGTGGCGACTTCGGTATACTGTTTGTCAAGCTCCGCCTGCTTTTCGGCGATAATCGACTGAGAGTCGACTATTTCCTTTTTGTCATCCTCGATGACCTGCTTTTTCTCGTCTACTGCTGCGATATCAGCGGTCAGCTCGGCAAGTATCTTGTTATCATAGTCGTAAAGCGACTTTGTCAACTGGGATTTTTGAAGATATTCGGAAAAATCGTCTGCCGAAAGCAATACTTCCAGATCGCTGAACGAGCCGGTAGTGTAGAGAACAACTAATCTCTGCGAAAAAATGGCCAGATTTTCATCAATACGTTTTTCGATTTCGTCAATCTGTTTCTGGAATGTGCCGATCTCCTCGTCGAATCTGTCGATCTGCTCCTGATATAGATCGATTTCTTTCTGCGTGGCGTCGATCTGCTTTTGCAGGGCCTCTTTCTGCTCCGCATAAGGAGCATTTTTATTTTTCAGGTCGTTAATCTGTGATTTCAGCTTGTTGCTTTTTTCCTTTGCCTCGGCAAGCTCTGCTTTCAGCTCTGATGCCGATTTTTTAGCGCTGACGGTCACGGACACTTCGGGTGTGCAGCACAGCACGGCTGCAAGCGACACAACGCAAAGCAGCATGGCAATGATTTTGGCTACTGATTTCTTAAAGCGCACGGAACTCGCTCCCTTCTTTTCTCAGGTATTTGGTAATGGTGAACGCACTGCACAGCAGTCCGAGCACGACGCCTATCAGCACGAATATGCCGAATATGGTCAGCGCCATATCGCGGAAGGGTATCGGCTGAATGGTAAGCGTATTTCTGATCGCGTCGGCGGCGAAGTAGTAGACCGTATACAGCAGGCCGGTGGTCAGAGCGGCGGAAATGATGCCGAGAAGGATGCCCTCGACCATGAACGGGAAGCGTATAAAGCGGTTGGTTGCGCCGACAGCTTTCATAATGCTGATTTCCAGCTTGCGGTTGTACATTGTGATGCGGATGGTATTGGAAACAATGACGAACGCGATAATGAGCAGCAGAGCAATGATCCACACACAGCCGTGGTTGATGGTGGTGCGGATATTAACAATCTTTTGCGACAGCTCGTTATGGCTTTGGATGGACGCAACGCCGTCGATCGCTTTGATGTTCTTTATCGTCTGCTCAAATTTGGACAGATCCTCAAACTGGACGCGCGCTCCGTTTGGCAGCGGATTGCCGGTTTCCTTGAGACGGTTAAAGACGCTGGCTTCCTCCTCGGTGTAATCCTCACCGTACAGGTCGACCAGCAGACTGTCCAGTCCCTCGGTACGCGAAATATATTTTGTGGACGAATTGTCGGCCTTTTCGGGCGAGACATTCTCCACCTTTTTGACCTTTTCATAAACGGCCTTGCACTGTTCGTCGGACAGATCGTCGCCGAAGTAGACCATTATTACGTTGTTTTTCGAAAGATCGCCCATGGCGTTGTCAATATTGACCGACAGGACGATCGAAACGCCCATGATGAGCATACATGCGGCAAGAACGCCGATAGAGGCGAGCGACATCAGTCGGTTAAGCCAAATGTTTTTGAATCCCTCGCCGATAAGATAGCGAAAACTTCTTAATTTCATTACTGCTCACCGCCAATCTCGCCGTTCGGCGCAATATCTGCGGCGTCCGCGGCGCCCATGTCGTCGCTGTTTTCCGCATAGCGGTCGTCGTAGCAGTTCCGCGCGATGTCATAATCGCCGTCGGCAGCGTCGCTGCCGTCATATTCGTTCTGCGTTTCGTCATAGTCGCCGTCAAATCTCGCCGGCTCGTCAAATCCGGCGAAGCCGTCGAGCCCGTCGCCGTAATCGGCGCCCTGCTCGGCTGTGTCAATGCCGTAATTTTCACCGTCGGCATAATCGGCGTAGTCCTCGTAATAGCTTTCGTCGTAATCCTGCGCATTGTCGGCAACGACCGTGCCGTTTTCGATCATGATGACGCGGCGGCCAAAGTCGCGGACGAGCTGATGCTCATGCGTTACCATTATAACGGTGGTGCCGCGGCGGTTAATCTCCGACAGCAGTTCAACGATCTCGTACGACATATTCGGGTCGACGTTGCCGGTAGGCTCGTCGGCGATTATCATCTGCGGATTGTTTACCAGCGCGCGAGCAAGTCCCACACGCTGCTGCTCGCCGCCCGAAAGCTCGTTCGGCTTGCAGCGCGCCTTTCCGCTCAGTCCGACGAGGCTGAGCGCGTATGAAACGCGGCGGCGTATCTCCATTTTCGACGCGCCGATGATGTGCATCGCAAACGCGACGTTGTCATAGACGGTCATGTTGGGGATAAGGCGGAAATCCTGAAAAACGATGCCCATCGTGCGGCGCATCATCGGTATCTGACGGCGCTTTATCTTCGACAATTTGTATTTGCCGACGATTATCTCGCCCGCGTTGGGCTTTTCCTCGCGCATCATCAGCTTCATAAATGTACTTTTGCCGGCGCCGGACGGGCCGACGACGAAAACGAACTCACCCTCATGTATCTTCAGATTGAAGTCACGAATGGCGTGAGTGCCGTTCGTATATGTCTTGTAAACGCCCTGAAACTCGATGAGAGGTTTGGCCGTTTGAAGAACAAATTCTTCGCTCATATGTATAATCTCCTATAAATTTGCCGAAAGCGGCGGGACAAATGGCTGATTTATAACGCAAAAACAGTAAGCGCGGCGGTGTGACAATGACATCCGCGCGAAACGCCGCCCCTAAACGGGCGCGACGACGCAAGACGCAATGTGACCGTGCGCCGTGACTGCGGTATGCGTGAGCCATGGCTGTATTTTTTTGCGGCGCGAAAACCGTGCGGTTTATGCGGATTGCGTCGTCGCGCTTCTATTGCGCTGCTTTCGCACTGCTTTTTGCTTTGATTTTATGCGCTTTTGCACCGAACTGCGGCGCGCCCGCGCTGTTTTACGCTTTGATTGTGTCGAATGGTGCCGTATCAGTACTTGACGGGGTTTGCGGTCAGGTACTTTTTGACCATCAGGGCAATCTTGAACACGATGGCGTGGTCAAATTCGCGCAGGTCAAGTCCGGTCAGCTTCTTGATCTTCTCAAGACGGTAGACCAGCGTGTTTCTGTGTACAAAGAGCTTTCTGGAAGTTTCGCTGACGTTCAGATTGTTCTCGAAAAAGCGCTGAATGGTGAAGAGCGTCTCCTGATCGAGCGATTCGATAGAACCGCGCTTGAACACCTCGCGCAGGAAGGTCTCGCACAGAGTGATCGGAAGCTGATAGATCAGTCGGGCGATACCGAGATTGTCATAGCTGCAAATGGATCTTTCGGTGTCAAACACCTTGCCGACCTCAAGCGCGACCTGCGCCTCCTTGAACGAACGGGCGAGATCCTTGATTCCCTCGACGATGGTGCCGATGCCGACGACGGCGTGAATGTAAAACTCGGTCGAGAGGGTGTCGGCGATCGAGCGGGCAAGCTTTTCCAGATCCTCCGGCTCGACGTTTTGCTTTATTTCCTTGATAATGGCGATATCGGTCTCGTTAATATTAATAACGAAGTCCTTGCTCTTGTCCGGGAACAGATTTTGCAGTACGTCATAGACCGAAACATCGTTGCGGCTGGAGACGCGCACCAGCAAAACAGCGCGGTTGACATCGTTGTTAAAATGCAGCTCGCGCGCCTTGAGATATATATCGCCGGAGAGAATGTTGTCAAGTATCAGGTTTTTAATGAAATTTGCGCGGTCGTACTTCTCGTCGTAAAACTGCTTTATATTTGAAAGCGCGACGGCAAGCACGGCGGCGTACTTCTCCGCCTGGGGGTCGATGCCCTCCACAAACAGGGTGTAATCGTTGGCACCGGTGCTGCCAAAGGGGCGATAGGTGTAATTGTCCTTTACAAAAGTATCGCCGGCGTTGTTAATGCTCATTACGACCGAGCTTTGTACCTCGCCGATGCGGACAAGGTCGCTGCAGGAGATGACCGTTCCGGTTTCGTCGATAACGCCGATGACGCGGTCAATGGCGTCGTGCATCTGATAGACAATGCTCTGAAACAATCTGTTGGACATAAAATAAATCCTCTCTTCCTCTTGGCGGGGCAGCCCACCCCAATAAAAAGGTTAAATAAAATGAAAAATTGCGGCTATTATGTAAATCTCGATATATATTTTACACAAACAAGACAACCTTTTCAAGACAAAATGCGAAAAAATATACTAAATTAGTTACAAAATGATTACAATTAACAATTTATTCATAAATTACACCGATCAAAGCAATGCGTGTGCGCGATTATCAGCCGTGCAGGCGAGCAGACCGGCGACTAAACGGGTGCCACCGCGTGTGAATTTCATTCACGGTGCATGGACGGATGGCGCGGCGCGTGAGAGTGCGCGGTACGTGGAAATAAATCACGGTGTTGTGGGTTGCTGTGTGATGCGGTGAATCGGGTAGCGCGGTGCGTGAGAGTGTTGTGAATGGTTGCATGGTGCGTGGGCAAAGCGGCGGAGAAATAAATTTATCTGTACGGTACACATAACGCAAATTAAACGCATGGCAAAACTTGTACGCAAAACTCACGCGCGTAACTTGCGTGAATAATTTGTGCGTATGACTTACACGGCATAACTGGCGTGTATAGCTTGCGCAAAAAACTCGTGCGCAAAACTTGTGTGAATAATTTGTGCGGATGACTCGCACGGCATAACTCACGCGCATAGCTTGCGTGACAAACTCGTGCGCAAAAAACTCGTGTGCGAAACTCGTGTGCAAAACTTGTGCGCAAAACTTACGCGCGTAACTTGTGTGCATTACTTGTGCATATAACTCGCGCACATAATTCCCGTGCATAGCTCGCGTGCATAACTCAAATGTGAACGAATAGCTTGGCCATAGAAAAATATAAACAAATGGCATTGGTCATGGAATGTCAGGGCGATGGAATGATAACCTATATTCGGAGTAAAGTGATCGACCGGCCGGTTCGCTTTGCTCCTTTTTTATTGACAAAGGAGTGATAAAATGCAGGAAAACAAACCTTTTCATCCCGAAACGGTATTTTCCCAGTTCCGCGCCGCCCGCGAACACAAGGAGCTTATCGGCGACAAAGGACTGTATGAACAGACCCGCATAAACGAGCGATTTTACGCCGGCGATCAGTGGCACGGCGCCAAATGCGGCAGTGACCGTCCGCTCGTGCGCCACAACGTAATAAAGCGCATCGGCGACTACAAAATGGCTACCATTACCGCCAACCCCGTGTCGGTCAGCTTCACAGCCGAGGGTGTGCCGAACACGGTCGAGCTGGAAAACCGAACCGCCGCACTGCGCGGCGTATGCGCGTCCGGCGGCGCGCCGAAATGCGTCACGCAGGAGGAGGAAACGGCGCTGGTCATGTCCGCCCTCGGCGACTATTACCGCGTGACCGAGGAGCGCTTGCGCTACGAGGACATCCGCACGACCGCGCTCAAAAACGCATATATTTCCGGCACGGGAATCATTTACACATACTGGGACAGCGGCTGCCGCACCGGTTTGTACGCTGACGCCGGTCACACACATCCCATTTGCGGCGACATTAAATGCGAGGTGCTCGACGTCGAAAACGTCTACTTCGGCGATCCGACCCTCAACGATATACAACGACAGCCGTACATAATCATTTCACAGCGCCGCTCGGTCGCAAAGCTGCGAGAGGAGGCACGCCGATACGGCCGTCCGCAAAAGGAGATCGAATCCATCGGCGCCGACGAGTGCGAAATCGGCTGTCCTGACGAGGGAATCAAGGCGACCGTGCTGACCAAGCTGTGGAAGGAGCCGAACGGCGACGGCGAGGTGACCGTTAAGGCAGTACGCGTGGTCAACGGCGCGACGGTGCGTCCCGTGTGGGATATGCGTGTGCGTCTCTATCCGCTGGCGAAATTCAACTGGCAGGATCGGAAGCACTCGGCATACGGCGACAGCGAAATAACCTACCTCATACCAAACCAGATCGCGATAAACCGTATGCTGACCGCAAACGTGTGGGCGGTCATGATGATGGGTATGCCGATTATGACGGTAAACGGCGATCTTATCAGCGAGCCGGTCACCAACGATCCCGGTCAGATCATACGGCTGTTCGGCTCGCCCGACGAGATGGACGGCGCCATCCGCTACGTCACGCCGCCGTCATTTTCGCCGAATTTCGAGAGCAACATTGCGTCGCTTATCTCCAGCACGCTCACTCAGTCGGGGGCGAACGACGCCGTGCTCGGTGACATCAGCCCCAACAACACGTCGGCTATAATCGCGGTGCGCGAGGCGGCGATGATGCCGATGAATGCAATCAAAAATCGTTTTTATATGTTCTGCGAGGACGTTGCGCGCATATGGGCGGAGTTCTGGGTGACCATGTACGGTCCGCGTGCACTGAAAATTAAGGACAGCTCGGGCGTATGGTATCTGCCGTTTGACGGCGCAAAATACCGCTCGCTGATAATCAGCACGCGCGTCGACGTCGGCGCAGGCACTGTGTGGAGCGAGAGCCAGTCGATAAAGACGCTCGACAATCTGCTCGACCGCGGGGCTATAACTCTGCGCCAGTATTTGTCGCGTCTGCCCGACGGCGTTATCTCCGACGTAAGCGGACTTATCAAGGAGGTCGACGCGCAAAACGTGCCGTACACCCTTTCCGAGCCGCAAAAAAGCGAGACGGCAAAGCTGATAGACAGCGTTGAAAGCAAGCTGGGCGATCTGAGCGACAGCGAGTTGAACGAGCTGAAAGCGGTGGCAAGGGAGGTAAGCATATGACAGCAGGACAAATTCTTTCACGCGCGATGCAGCTGCTCGGCTACCCCGAATCTCACGCCGAGGAGCTGAAAGGCCGCGCGATAACGCTGGTCAACGCGGCGTATGCCGACCTCGTGCGCATGAAGAACAGCGAATACGAGCCGCTTCGCAGCATTACCGACGAGGTGTCGCTGCCGGAGGCGGTCGTTACCGACGTAATGGTTTACGGCGTGGCAATGTTTGCGGCGCAGAGCGAGGGCGACGAGCCGATGCAAAAGCAATTCGGCGAGATATACAACCGTAAGCGCGGGTCAATGTCGCAGTCGGGCGTTATCATTGATCGCCTGCCGCGTGGATAAGCGGCTGAGCGAGCTGGTCGGCGGCTCCTACGGTGAATTTTGGAACGACAAAAGCCGATACCGCGTGCTTAAGGGCGGCAAAGGCTCCAAAAAATCGACCACCTGCGCCCTCAATTTTATTACGCGGCTGATGAAATATCCCGACAGCAACCTGCTGGTCGTGCGGCAGGTCATGGACACCCACCGTTCATCGACATTTGCACAGCTCAACTGGGCGATAAAGCGGCTGGGCGTGGAGTCGCTGTGGCGCGCGACGGGGTCGCCGATGGAGCTGTGCTACATTCCGACGGGG
>OIXH01004082.1_pt1 | contig 12208 bp, 11 predicted proteins | sample 1587741 | NCBI WGS metagenome assembly OIXH01 (sample SAMEA3888916, study PRJEB22519) | human gut metagenome | biome: human gut; feature: human-associated habitat; material: faeces | place: Denmark | collected 2011 | reverse complement strand
CCCGATGCCAAACGTTACCTTTGCAGTTAACTCAGTCCAGGCACCCTCACGGCACACGAAAGGTTCTGCTTAGTGCTGCTTCATTCCTGACCTGACACGGTTCACAGATTTCCGTTGCGTAAGACCCAAACGTCAACGCCACTTACAAAGGGCTGCCTTAACATCTAAGACCCGAGGCAGAATATCACTCTAGCTATAGCGGATTGCTAGTACAGGGTACCGCTGCCACCCCAGCTGCTCGGAAATATAAGTATACATAATTTTCTTCATTTTGTCAATTTAATCTTCACTTTCCGCTCTGTCTGTGCCATAATCTATAATCAGATAGAATCGTTTTTTTATACACGATCGTGATTATTATGTGAGGTCATTATGCTTGAAATACATGGTTTTCAAAAAACAACTCTTTTAGATTATCCCGGCTATCTTGCGTGTACCGTTTTTTTCGGCGGCTGCAATTTCCGCTGTCCTTACTGCCACAACGGTGATCTGGTGCTTTCGCCCGGCAGTCTGCCGCTGATCTCTGAGGATACGGTGCTTTCTCATTTAAAAAAGCGTCAGGGCATTTTGGACGGTGTCTGCATTACCGGAGGCGAACCGACCTTGCAGCCGGAACTTTCTGATTTTATTAAAAAAATCAAAGATTTAGGATATTTAGTAAAACTTGACACTAACGGTTCCCATCCTGAGGTTTTAAAGTCTCTCTGCCACAGCAATCTGATCGACTATGTGGCTATGGACATCAAACACGCTCCTTCCCGCTATCAGGAAATCTGCAACGCTCCTTCTTTTTCTATGGAAAAAATCGCAGAATCCGCTGCCTTTTTATTGGAAGGAACGGTGCCTTATGAATTCCGCACAACGATTGTGAGGGAGCTGCATACTCTTAAAGATTTTGAAGAAATCGGTGCGTGGATTGCCGGTGCTGATTCCTATTTTTTGCAGTCTTATCAGGAATCCGAGCAGGTGATCCACCCTGTTTTTTCTTCCTATACAAAAAAAGAACTGGAGGATATCCAGTCCCTTTTGCAGAAATATATTCCCCATGTGGAGATTCGAGGTGTTGATGCATGAATTTTCAATATGAAACCGAACGTCTTAACATTCGGATCCTTTCTTCCGATTTTGCCGGAAAAACGTTGGAATTTCACCAAAATAACCGCTCTACTTTTGAAAAATATGATGGCGGCAAACCGGAAAATTTTTATACCCTGCCCTACCAGAAAAGCCTTTTGCAGTGCGAATATCAGATGATGCTGCAGCAAAAAGCGATCCGTTTCTGGCTTTTTGAAAAGGGAAATCCTGACCACATTATCGGTACGATGAGCATTCAGCGTATTTCCCGCAGTATTTTCCAATCCTGTGTCATTGGTTATAAGATGGATGCTGCCTACCGTGATATGGGCTATATGACGGAGGCTTTGCATTTTCTGATCTCCTTTATTTTTACGGAATTAAAGCTCCACCGGATTGAGGCCTATGTCAATCCTGACAATGTCGCTTCCATACATCTTTTGAAAAAACTGGAGTTTACCGAGGAGGGCATTGCCCATGGAAGTGCCTGGATTCAGGGCGTATGGCAGGACCACTTACGGTTTGCCCTTATTTCTGGTCCAAAGAGCTAAGCCAAATACCAGCTCATTTCCGGGACTTTTATCCAGTTTTTCCCATTCATAACGCCAGTCATACTGCGGTCCTGCTTCTGTCGCCCGCAGTGTCGGGCTTTCCGGCTGTTCTCTCCTTTGTCTTCCCTGTCTTTGTCGTCTCTGCAATGACTCTGTCTGTAATGTCTCCGGTTGTGCTTCTGTTGTCTGTTGCTTCTGTTGATATTCTTCCGGCACTTCTCGTTGCTGTTGATGCTTTTCCTGAAAATCTGTCCCTTGGGACGGTTCTCCCTGCATCTGTTCTTCTGATATTCTTCTTTCCTGTGATGGATTCTCCTGCAACATTCCTTCTTCCGGTTTCTCTTCTATTGTTAATACTCTGACCTCCGCTATGCGGATCTCTTCCTGCGTCCACTGGCTTGCAAACAGTTCCCGCTCGCCTTTGATATATAGTCCGGTCACCTGCTCAAAGGTGTAAGTGCTTCCGCCCAGTTCACTCGCCGAAAATCTTCCTTTATAGATCCCTGTCTCTTTTTCAAATTTCATGGTTCCGATCGGAATCGCCTCCGGCTGCGTCGGTGTCCCCGCTAACAGGCAGATCTGCGCTTCTTTTGTTTCCTTTATTTTTTTTCGTATCTGTATTTCTAAGCGGACAATCCCTCCTCTGCAATCCACCTTTGCAAATCCCACATTGGTATCCCTCTGGCTGTCACGATAAGAATAAATGTAGGTGACAAAACGGTTTAGTTTCTGCATTGCTCCTCCTAATTGCTTTTTACCTATATATATGCAGCAGGATTTTTGAAAAGAATTGACAGGATTTCTTTTTTATTATATATTATATTTGTAATTAGTTATCATTACTATTATTATATTGTTCTGACATAGAAAGCAGGTTTTTATGAGAAAACACAGTAAACAGCGGGAGGCGATCCAGTTTTACCTCGCCACCCATTCCAATCATCCGACTGCGGAGACGGTATACCTTGGCATTAAGGAGGAATTTCCAAATGTCAGTCTTGGTACAGTATATCGCAATCTGGCTCTTTTAGCGGAAAACGGAGAAATCCTGAAGATTTCCACAGGTGTCGGACCGGATCGTTTTGACGGATGTATCGACCCCCATTACCACTTTTTTTGCACGGAATGCGGTGCCGTTTACGATTTAAAAATGGAGTCAATTGACCATATCAATGTGATCGCCAACCACAATTTTGATGGCATTGTTGAAGGCAACATTACACACTTCTTTGGAAAATGCCCGGAATGTGCAAAAAAATTTAATTCAAAAAGTAGTTGACATCCGTCCTGCTTTTTGTTATATTAAAATCAGTAATAATTACTATTACTAATAAAGAATATTTCCTGCTAAAGCAGGCAAACTAAAAATATAAAAAGAAAGTTGAGGAAAAAAATTATGGCAAAATATGTATGTAGTGTATGTGGTTATGTTCACGAAGGAGATTCCGCTCCGGATGTCTGTCCGATCTGTAAAGCTCCGGCTGAAAAGTTCCAGAAACAGGAAGGTGAAATGAGCTGGGCTGCTGAGCATGTTCTCGGTGTAGCACAGGGTGTACGCGAAGATATCATTTCTGATTTAAGAATGAATTTTGAAGGAGAATGTTCTGAGGTTGGTATGTACCTTGCTATGGCAAGAGTTGCTTTCCGTGAAGGCTATTCTGAAATTGGTATGTACTATGAGAAGGCTGCTTTTGAAGAGGCTGAACATGCCGCAAAATTTGCCGAGCTGCTTGGTGAGGTCGTAACTGACAGCACGAAGAAGAACTTAGAGTTAAGAGTGGCTGCTGAAAACGGTGCTACTGCCGGAAAATTTGACCTTGCAAAACGTGCAAAGGAACTGAATCTCGATGCGATCCACGATACCGTGCATGAAATGGCTAGGGATGAGGCCAGACATGGAAAAGCATTTGCAGGACTGTTGAAGAGATACTTTGGCTAGGATCAGTACAATAGCTAGTAGCTAACTTAAATATATGAATTTTAAAGCGGATAGACCTGCGGGCTATCCGTTTTTGTTTTGCATTTTCTCTTTTACTACCCTCTCATAAGCGATCCGTGGTGTTCCATCTAACACATGTATGATCCCACACTTTTGAAATCCATTCTTACAAATAAGATGCTGCATGATCTGATTTTCCTCATGCGTATCAATTCTAAGATGTCCTATCTTCTGTCCGCAAAAATCTACGATCTTATCAAAGATACCATGTACTGTTCCATCCCCTGCCACACGATGCAGCGTTCCATACTCCGTATCGGAAATCCACGCTCCCGCTTCTATCTTTTCATAGGTCGGCTCTTTTCCGATGATAAAAGCAAACACTCCATGAATACCGGTATCATCTTTTACAACGTAAAGCTGTTCTTTTTCGATATCCTTTGCCAGCAGATCTTCCGGCGGAAAACTGTCTCCCCACTGCTTGGGATTGCCTGACTGCTTCATAAATTTCCGGGCAGATGCATAGATCTGAAGTATCCTCGGCAAATCCTCTAATTTTGCTTTTTCAATGCCATCGTGACTCATCTTTTTGTACCTCAAAAATCAAATCTTCTTTTAACTAAAGTTCTAAAACCTGTACCGGGTTGCCATGTTCTTTTATAATATCGAGTAAATCCTCTGTCTTTAACCAGACGGTTGCCGTATTCTCATTTGGATGGACTCCGATCAGCTTTCGTCCTTCTAAAAACTCTCTGTCTAAAAACACCTGCACTTTTCTCTCTTCATCATTCAGGATTCCAAGCGGTGTTACCGCCCCCGGTATCAGTCCCAGGATGTCCATTAAGTCATTTTCAGATGCAAAACGCAAAGGACGCGTGTTATTTTTCTTTCTGAACTCTTTTAAATCTACCCTTTTATCTCCCTTCACTGTGATCAGATAGTAATTTCTTTTCTTGTCATCGCGTACAAAAAGATTCTTTGCAGCAGCCTCCGGGTACGGAATATCCACCTCGGCGAGCTCCTCCATATTAAATACTGCTTTGTGTTCTGTCACCTCGTGCCAGATGTTTTGTTCTTTTAAATAATTGTAAATTTCCTGTTTATTCATAAGGGCATTATAACACATTTTTCTAACTATGCCTTACCAGCCGCATATTTTTTCGACGGTCGGTACCATAGCAGTGCAATAAACATCAGCACTGCCGTAATGGACAAACTGAGCGGATACGCCATCATAATTGTGGAAAACGTTCTGCTTTTCGGAAATACCGTGTATATCCAGCTTTTGTGCTTTTACTTTTGGTTTCAAAATTTCTTCACCTGAATTCCTAATATAATCTTACCTATGTTCATATGATTCTTATTCGATCTTTAACAATCCTCTACAGCGGTTTAGCACCGCATAGATTTCCTGTTTTCTCGGAAGTGCAAGATTTCCCGGTATACCTCCCGTGCAAAATGCTGCAAATTCTTTTTTCTGCATAGCTGTATACAGTTCCTCCACTGCTTCCTGCAGCGTGCGTTTTCCGTCAAACATATGCAGCTTCATATATTTTAAGATCTGCACTAACGCTTCTAACTGTTCATGGTCTGTAAGTTGTTCGACCAGACGCAGATCCACCTCTTCACGATTAACGGAAACTGCTTCTTTTCCCAATGCCTTCATTTTGATGCGATTCTCTTTTTGAAAAGCAACGTCCCGCTTCACAATCCGTTCAAACGATGGCAGCTTTGCCTCTGCAATATGCTCTAATACCAATGGAAACTGCTCTGCCTCTTTTTTTGCAAAATCCGTAATTTCCACCGGAAGATATTGTTTCATCTGAATCACCGTATCTGCCTTGTGAAAATAGGAGCCGGAACTTCCGGCGACTAAAATCGTGGAAATCCCCTCTCTTTCATAGAGTTCGCTTACACGGTCAATAAATGGGATGATCGGCTCTTCTTCCCGATTGACCACTCGTTGCATCAGTTCATCCCGGATCATAAAATTCGTAGCACTGGTGTCTTCATCGATCAAAAACAGGGTTGATCCCGCCTCCATTGCTTCTACGGTATTTGCCGCCTGCGAGGTGCTTCCACTGGCATCCTCCGTATAAAATTCCGTTGTATTTTTTCCATTCGGAAGATTCTGAATAAACATGGAAATATCTGCTTTTTGAATACTCCGTCCATCTTCTGCCCGCAGTTTGACTGCGCTGTCGTCCGTGATCACATACTCCCGTCCATCCCCGGCAATATGGTTATATACCCCTGACTCCAATGCCTTTAACAGTGTGGACTTTCCATGATATCCACCCCCGACGATCAGAGTAATTCCTTTTTTGATCCCCATTCCTTTGATAGTTCCATGATGTGGCAGTTCCATCGTCACTTCCATGGATTTTGGCGACACAAAAGAAACGGCATCCTTCATCGGCTGCATGGAAACTCCGGATTTTCTCGGAAGAACCGCTCCATTGGCTACAAATGCCACCAGACCTCTTTTTTTCAGTTCTTCCCGGATATAATTCTGATCTATGGCTAGATCTACCACCTGCTCTAACTCTTCTTTCCGGTATGATCTTTGATACATTGTCTTTTTGATGCATACCGGCAGAAAATCGAATAAAATCTTTTCTAATTCTCTCGCATTGATGGTTCTTCCGTTTGCCGGAAATCCGATCTCCATCCGTACCACCAGATCTCCGTTTTTCGGCTGAATGACACATGCACTGCGATTTAAGATTTCCTGTCCCGGCCGGGTAACAGAGATCAGTCCACTCTTCCCGGAACCCTTTGCCTTAAAGGAATATTCCCTGATATTTGTCGCAATTTTTCGTAACAGATGATCCTGCAGTGCAATCCGTTTGAAGGTTATGTCATACAAACAGGCATCAAATCCCGCCTGTTTTCCGTCGATGTGAACACTGACCTTGGAAGGAGACGCAAACGGATCTCCCTGCACATGGTCAATGGACAGCACATACGTTCCAAACTGATATTGCCCTTTTGTATCTTTGTATGCCGGATAACCTTTATGGTCGATCCTGTTTAACAGATTGCGTAATTCTTCCGAAGTCTTCATGCTGATATCCCCTTGTTTTGATTCTTGGTTTTATTTTTCCACCTCATATGCTGACGCTAGTGCGATTCCGGCAAAAATCCAGAACACCGGTGTTGTATACAATGTACTGTCATTAAACAGACTGCCTGCCATATAACAGATACATCCCAGATAACACCCCAGTCCCAGTCGTGTCTTCATGTCTGACAGCTCACGTTTGTAGTAGAACGTTCCACATTTTTTAACAGGAGCACATAAAATGCTACCATTGCCACAAGTGCTAAGAAGCCATTCTGTACCCACTGCATCAGATAGTCATTATGCGGTTTCTCAATCACCCGTGCCGGATTGTTAGCATAAATTGCTTTTCCAACATAATCGTTCTGTGGAAATACTTCTGCAAATGTGTCCGGTCCGCTTCCTGCAACAATATATTTTTTTAAGATCGGCAGGGTTCTACTCCAGATATAAATTCGTCCCGAACCTAAATATTCTTTGCCGCCCGCATCGACTTTTGGAATGTCGGTAAGCTGTGTCTCTTTTCCGTTCTCTGTCCGGTAATAATACCCCTTGCTGTTTTTTCCAAACGTAAATGTCTGGTTGCAGAGATATACGTCTATGTATTTTTCTTCGTCATACTCTGCTATTGCCATTTTCGCAGAATATTCCACTTTTTTGATGTCGGTTTCTCTGCCTTTTTTATCGTAAATCTTTGCTTTTTTATCCTCTAGAGTAATCAGATATTCTTTTCCGTCATAGCGAAGCTCCACTCCGTCTTTGGATGTGATCATACGCTCTAATTTTGTCTTTGGCTTAGCATCCTTCCATCTGGACAGATAGTGGAAATCATTGATTTTATCAATTCCTACAAATACTACCGCTAAAATAAGGATTCCCGGCAAAATATATTTCATCAGTTTCCCGATCTTCTCCTTAGAAAGGATACATCCTACGACTAATGCCACAAGCAATGCAAAAAATGTGGAGCGGGAGTAGGTAAACCAGATCAGGATCAGACATCCTGCACACAATATCCCGTAGAAAATCTTCTTCTTTTTCTCTTTTTCACTGCTGCACATCACTGCAAAAACCGGTGCGAACATGGTCAGAAATACACCTGCATAGTTCGGATTATACAGACTTAAGAACACGTTGTTTCCGCTAAAAATAGTCTCTAACGTGCCGCCATACTCTGCAAACTGTTCTTTGGACATCACCAACCGCTGCATCCATGCAAAATCCAACAGATCTTTTTTTGCTATCTGAAATATTCCAAGCACCGCCATGACTATGAATACTGCTACGATCCCATACCAGATGGTTTTATAGTCTTTTTCCTGCTCCATTACCTGATAGGCATACAGACAAAATACCAGATATCCCAACAGAACCAGTACGCCCTGGAACTGATAAAAATTTCCGGTAAATGACGCTCCCATATTTACGGATAACAGGGTCGAAAGCAGTATCATTCCCGCATACACTGCCAACGGGATAAATATTTTCATTTTTTTCTGAATTAATTCAAGATTTCTTTCTTCCATATATCCACCTCACTATTACTCTTTTGTAGCATCGTCAAAAGAAAAATTTTTATTTAGCAAAGGGATAGCACCATATTTCCCAGAAATATATCCTTTTTCAAGGTTTTCTGTTTTCCGTACATTTTTAATTTCAAGAAGTGAATACAAATCTGTTGCCCGCTCTTTATCCAACTGTGTAAACCATACCTGATCTCTTCGGAATAACTTAGAATCTAACAAACTTGTGTCATGCGTTGAGAAAATGAGTTGCGCAAACTTATCTTTTCTTGCATTGTGAAAGAGATCTACAATTTGATGCACTATTGTTTCATGCAATCCTGTCTCTATTTCATCACAGACTAATATTTTTTCATTGTTTATAATATCAATAATCGGACAAATAATTTCAAACAGTTTTTTTATTCCTGTAGATTCCTCTGACATCAAATCTGTCTCAAACCTGTCATATATTATTTTAGCTTCTATCATGTTTGCTTCTTGTGACGATATAAATGCTTTCAATGTATCCGGCATATCGCTTGGTAAATCTTTTTCATTTAATCTTGTTTTCTCCATCTTTATTCTAATATCTTTGACTTCTGTTCCTAAAGCATCTAAAATTCTCAAGAAAGTTTCTTTGACTTCTGCATTCTTTTGCATTAAATTGATAGAGTACTCTGTCCAATTATTAACATGTGGATTATATACAACAATATCTTGTCTAAAAAACAAAAACGCATCTTCTATTTCTTTTATGTTTGTATAGTTTGCAGCACATGACAAGAATAAACGATTCTCCTTTAATATACCAAGACTCACATCAAAAGCATTTTTATATTTATCTCCCGGTCTAATCTCATCCCTTTCTCTTTCAAAAATCTTAACCTGACGTCCATTAGGAAAATAATATAAATATTCACTACTGACAGCATTTCTTTCTATGGTAAATCCATATGCATATCTCACATCATTCTTTACAAACTGCATGTCATACTCACTTGGAATATCTTTTGATGTTAATTTATGCGGAGCCTGAAAAATCTCTTGTCCCGGTTGATGCTTAATACTTTCACTTACCAAATGGCACATAAATTCCAAAGCATCTATAAAATTACTTTTTCCCGAACCATTTGCTCCATAAATTACAGCAGATCGAAGTACTCTCATATTTCCAAAAGATTTTAATGTTTCTTCAAAAGTATTGTCACTACTTGCAATTGCTGAAAAGGTAACTTTTTCTTTTATCGATTTATGATTTGAGCATGAAAATTGTAATATCATTTGTGACACCTCTCTACTATTAGATATATTCATACTATCCCCTTTGCATTGTTTTGTCAAGCCGATTTGCAATTTTTATGCAAATATTATATTCAAAACCTTTCATTCTACTGTTTAATATATGTAAATTACATCAAAATATACTTTGAGCACATAACTATCTTTTATATATTAAAAGCGAAAATAAGCCCCCGCTAGAAGATACTTTTGCATCTCCCCGGTCACGAGCATTCGCTAAATTCCCCCAAAGGCAATAAAATAGGGACTTCCAAGTAAAACTTGAAGTCCCTCAGACTGTAGACAAAGCGCTCCGGGAAATCATGTTTCTCGGAGCCTTTTTCTATCACTATAAAGATGTTTGGGTTTAAACAACCATATTTCCACTGGATTTATACCATTTGTAATCCCCATTCTTTCTTACATTTTGCAAGCTTTTTTAAATTCATACACGCAAAGGTGAGCGCGACCTTCATTTTCATCCGCGCTTTTCCGTACATTTGTGTATATCGGAATCCATGGTTTTCTTTTGCTGTTCCAAAGATTCTTTCAATTGTCTCTTTACGGTGTGAATATAAATCTTTCATACCAATTGTTTGACGTATATCTTCGCATGTTTCCATGTAGTCTTCCCAAACATGTCTTGTAACAAGTTTTACATGATCTTTGCTAGCTGTGCATTGCGACAGATACTGACATCCCTCACAGATTTTTCCGCAGCTTTTGTACTCCCGATACCCATCTCGATTGGTGGTGCTGTAGTGCAGGAAATGATTACCCGGACAAATGTATGCATCATTGTATTCATCATACACATACTCATGTTTTCTGAAAAATCCATCTTTAGTCATCGGGCGTTTGTATGGAAATACCGGTGTCACGCCATCGTCTATAAGCATTTTCGCTATCGCAGGAGTTTTATAACCAGCATCAACAATACAGTATTTCATTCCGACATGTGTAAGCTTGTCATAAAGCCCTTTAAAAGTTCTGCTATCATGCTCGTTGCCGGGATTTACTGTAAAATCTATAATCCATCCGTTTTTATCGCAGGCAGTTTCAATCCCATATGCAAACACATGCTTGTGTTCTCCCTTTCGAAACCATCCACTTTCAGGATCTGTTGTACTGCACTTGATGGTTTTTCCGTCTAGTGGAATGTCATCTGTATAGTTTTCAAATTTATCATTGCCGCCGGATCCTGGCTTATTATGATCGTCTTTATCTTTGAGAGGTTTCTTTCCATGTGATTCTCGGTCAGCATTGATATCTTTGCGTAGCATATCGGCATAGAATAAGGCCTCTTGTTGTGCAATTCGTCTTTGCATCTTTTTGTTATTAGCCCTTGCTTTGACATGTGTTGCATCAACAAAGATTTCTGTTGGATCAACCAGCTTAAAGCGATAGCATTCTTCTAGGATATGCTGAAAAATCTGCTCAAATAAATCGGTATCCTTAAAACGACGGGTATAGTTCTTCCCAAATGTAGAGAAATGCGGAACAGGATCATAAAGTTCAAGTCCGAGAAACCAACGGTATGCCATGTTTACCTCAATCTCTTTGATGGTTTGGCGCATACTTTTTATTCCGTACAGATACTGAATAAGAGGAATCTTAATAAGCGTTACAGGGTCAATGCTCGGACGTCCCATGCCATCAGAATAAGTATCACGAACAAGGTCATAAATAAATGACCAGTCAATTGCTTTATCGATAATCCGCAGAAGATGATCCTGTGGAACAAGATCATCGATACATACGATCTGCATTTGTTTTCTCACTTTTTCAGTTTCTTGAGTCATCATATGAAAATACCGCCTTTTTTGATATCTTCATTATACCAAAAAGAGGCTTAAAAGTCTTGAAAATACTGACTTTTAGCCTCTTTCAAAGAAAAATCCTCGGCGGAATGCCGAGGTCTTTGTCTACAGTCTGAGGGACTTCCAAGTAAAACTTGAAGTCCCTATTAATATCGCCTTAACCGGCACTTATTTCATTGTTTTCGCACAGATTACTCGATGATTGTAGCAACACGTCCTGAACCTACAGTACGTCCACCTTCACGATCTGATTTGGTCATATTTAGAAACTTATTTGTTACGGATTTTGCCGTTTTGTAACTCATTTTATGGGTATTTTACCTATTATTTTTGCTTTTTCCGGGGGAAATCTTGCAGATTCGTATCACACTTTTGGTAAAAATCATGCTTTTTCATACCAAATTGTTCGTCAAAACCTCTCCATTTTTTCGTCCACCATAGCACTAATATAGCATGAACGAACCGGAATGTAAATTGGCAATTTCGATTTTTGGTTCGACCTTCATAAATTAGTAGCTTGGTGGTCGTACCGATAATATAAATTTGCTTAAGATTGTCGATGTGCACCCTGTCGACAATCCAATACTTTAATTCTGTACAAGCAAACATACACCTTCTCATTGCCAAAGCATACCACTCATTACGACAAATAACGTCAACAATTGTTCTCTACAATTTTCTTAACAACTCATATGCCTCTTCAAAAGTAACGCTACAAATATTACCATTTTTATCCATATGCACAAACTGCTTATTATTATCATTCATATATGCAGTTTTTGTTCCCTTGTATTCGATATACCTTAAAGGGAAATTAATACAGCCATCTATAATGTCACCAGTTTTTTCCATGTGTAATTGCATATATGGTTCTTTTATATTATTTTCTCGTAGTTTTTCAGCTAACAACAACGTGTTCAATTCCATACTATAGGAGCGCACCGTAGTACCAGCCAATAACAAAATTTCAGTATTAT
>OIXH01004080.1_pt1 | contig 12211 bp, 6 predicted proteins | sample 1587741 | NCBI WGS metagenome assembly OIXH01 (sample SAMEA3888916, study PRJEB22519) | human gut metagenome | biome: human gut; feature: human-associated habitat; material: faeces | place: Denmark | collected 2011 | reverse complement strand
CCGCATATCCCTGGCTGGAGCCTGTGGCTGCAGTGCTTAGCGCATTGGTTATGGCGGTCATGTTCCAAGATTCCCTTCGCAGAGAAGCAGAAAGGCTGCTGCGCCAGCATTGGGCCAGCCTGAATGGGGCGCAGAAAAAAGAATGACTATGAAAGAGGGAGTGAAGCACTTGCGGTGCTTCACTCCCTCTTTCATTGGGCGATAATTTACATTATGAGAAGTTCTCTAACGGCAGCGTGAAATGTATCGAGGATGAGATACCGTTTGATACCGCAAGCCGGATCTATAAAGACATAATCTTTGATACAAGCCCGGTCGCCGGAAAAATGTATAAAAATAGCGAAAACCGCAGGAAACAAGGCGTTTCTTGCGGTTTTCGCTGTATTTGTCGGTGTTCAATTTGCCCCGTCAGAGCACAGCCATGGTGTGTCCGATGCTGACATCTGGGCTCCAGCGCAGCTGGCTCAAGGAATAATTAAAATGTATGCCAAAATTAAATGGTTCGGGCAAAATTAAAAAGTATTAGTCGACGACTTCAATCCAACCATTATTCAAGCACATGGTCAGGTTATACTTGACATCCTGACCGGCCTTATCCCCACTCTCGAAATTCAAGACCATATACTCTCCGTCGCATCCAACAACACGAGCGTATGCTTTTTTCGATTTGTGGAACACCCGTCTACCAATGAGCTCGCCATATGCGCTTGTATCGCTCTGCAGTCCTTCCTCTTCCGGCTCCGGAGTAGAAGGTGGAGTTTCTTCCTTAACAGGCTGCACAGGTGCAGCTCTATTCGACTCCGGCGCTTTTGCCACTGCCTTCGCATTGGGCTTACTGGCAGTCTGCGGTTGGGCTTTGCGCTCCTCTGCAGCTTTTTTCTTCAGCTTAAGAAGCTCTATAATTTCCGCGATATGAGTAGGTATGAACCAGAAATCATAGTCGTTGATAGCAACTGAAACGTGGTCGTTCTCCTCAATCTCATTTTCCGACACATCAAGGATAGAATCTATGAGCCGGTCTGCCAGATACTTATCATTTCGCAGCGTTCTAAACTTTGCGGCGCAATTCGGACAAAGGCAGACATTCAACGGGTCGAGCTCTACATCCGGCTTCTGTTCCAGCTGGCACATTTCCACATTGGAGAACGGCTTGTGGCACAGCTGGCAGGCATACCGATAAGACGAGTTTACGCGATACATATTCATCAGGTATGCGCGGACATCGTCTTGCGGTCGACTGATGCGGATACGCCTGACGACAGTCGCATATACGGTTGGGCTGGCATAGGACAGTATTTGAGCGGCATGCTTCTTCAGCGCCTCCCAGTTCTTAACGGAACCGGTCGGGAACTCAAATTCGTCCTCCTCAGATTGACCAGAAGAACCTTCCTGTAGAGACAGACCACCAAATTCACGACTGAGCTGCTCAGGTGTAATGTGGAAGCGGCGCTCCAGCTCAATTTCAAAGTAGGACTGTTTCTTCTCATCCGGCAGAGCATCGTAATCCTTCACAATGGCCTCATGCTGGTCAATTTTCCCTTTCTTAAAGCCCAGAATGTCGTACAAATTTGAATCGAGGCTGACTTTTCCGTATAGTGCCTTGTTCAAATCGTGTTTTGATATAGCCTTGTGCGAGACCAGCTCCCCAGACTCAGTATAGAGCCATTTTCCGTTCCAGTCAGAAAAACGCCAATTAAACCCATCCCTATTCAGAGTATGGATTACATCTGCAGGCTCGTCATATTTATTTGGCGTTCCTCCGCCGATATAAACCGTACCAACAAGGCGGGACATGTTCTCCTGCAGTGTCTTAAAAATCACCTGTGATTTTATTAAGGCGTCTTTAGCTTTCGCATGCTGGGAGATGTAGAGAAGGGCCTCTTCCAACTTATCAATGCCGAGTTTCCAGCGAAAGTCTCCGGTCGTTCTCCACTCAGGCTGTCGGCCAGGATTGCCGGTATAGTATTCACCCCAGGTTTTTTCGTCCCCGGTGATGATTTTGTCTGTAACGCCAAGCGCCCGTAGGTCATCAAAGGTGATTCCGGCTGACTGGTATGCGTCAAAATCGACAAAGTAGATATCCGGCGCAATGCCTTTGTAGTATTGCTCCAGCATTAGACCGGTTTCGGACTGAGGGAACCGAATAACCTTTGAATGTGGCCGTGCCCAGTATGCCTTTCCTCCTGACCTGCACTTTATGTAGAACGCTTTCCGAACAATCTGTCTCAGGTCAGCCTCGTAGTCAGAATTCCTGAGATACTTGACAAGGGCGTGTATGTCTTGTACGTGCTCCTCAAATGAACCGCTAAAATCTGTACCAGCATACCGCTTTTCAAGAGATTTTACAAAGTGCTCGTACTCGTTGGGCGTCTTCAGGTGCAGTACATTTTCAAAGAAGGTTCGGCACTTCTCAAATAGATATGGATGGACAAATTCCACCTCGGCCTGCATCGCCTTCTTCGACGGAAGAAATACATTGGGCAAATAAGAAGACTGCGATTTTCGGTATGGAGCAACTATGCGGTTGGATGCTGTGCGGACAATCACAGCGTCGAGAATATTTCTGTAATTCGATTCGGAGAAAATATTCGGGACAGTCTCATACAGCTTGTAAAGCCTAACGAGCCAGTCATTATCTCGGTTTTCCAAAAAACTGTGATTATCGTTGAAGTAGCTTCTAAGGTCTTCCGGCCGAATAACCTCTATTCCCAAAATGCTGGAGAAATAAGAGAGTACATCTTTGTACGGGCCTGTCTCCGTCAACGAAACCGGAAGCCATTCATAATGTCTTTTGCCGTTGATAAGTTCCGAGATTAACTCGCTGGGCAATAGCTCCGCAATTTCTCTGCTTCTTGCAATAACTGCATTGGCAGCCTTAGTGTAGCCCTTCCCATCCTTAACGGGCAAGACGCGCTCCGACGAAAACAAATCCCGCATTTCTTCGTATAAAGGATAGAAAAGCGGATAGACATCAAAGTCGTCCTCATCAAGAGGCAGAATCCGAATCAGGCTCAAGTCGAGGAGCCCCATATCGCGCAGCTCAAGGACACTCTGTCTGAGGAGCTTTGCCGTTTGTTCAGCCAGAGCCTCGTTTTCCTCTTCATCGGCAGGAACACTGCTCCGGTTTGGAGTAGTGCGGAACGGGCCTTGGACAATGAAGTCAAGTTTGCTTTCGGTCTCTGTCGGGAAGTAAACGGAGATATACGGATTCTTTGCTTTTTGGAAAGTGGTTTTTCCTTCTTTGTCTGTTGCGACAGTGAACGCAACGTCAATTGTACGGGTAGAAACCCTCGAATCAATCGGCATCGAAAATTTGATGAATGACAGAGACTCGTCCGTCTTATCATCCTCGGATTCAATTGCCGACACGCGGGTGCAGTGGTCATTTATCGGCTCAGCATCCAGTAAATATTCCCCTGATGCTTCTTTGCCCGGAATCTTGATTTCGTACTCAATGAGTTCGAGGTGCCGCATAAAAAGGAGCGTGGTCACTCCGAGATTTTTGAGTCGCTTTGTAATAGCTTCATTCAGCGCAGCCAGATTTTTAAATCCCGAAAACTGGAATCCAACGCTATATGGGAACACGAAGAGGGTCGTATAGCCAGCCGGAACATCAACGGCAGGGATATCTACGGGCTTCGTGAAGTCCTTTATCTCAACAGCGAAGGGATGGCAATTCTCTGCCAGCTCCTTTTTGCGCGGCGAGCTATACAGCCTGACCGTTTCACATATGCCAAAGACTGATTTGAAGCCGACACCGAATTCGCCAATCTGGTTTAAATCATTAACCTTGTCCGACTGCCCTATGTCGCACAGGCCCTGCAGGTTCTCCGTAGTGAAGGATTTTCCATCATGCATCACTTCAAGCCTGTCAGAGTATTGGACAAACCGAATTCCAGTAGCTCCTGCGTCTTCCGCGTTCTGGAGCAGCTCGTAGACAAAGTGTGATTTATCGGTATAGAGCTGAATTATCCGTTCGAGCGACCGCCTGAGCATGCCGTCCCTATCTTGATTCTGGAGAATCTTATCAGCTATATTCAAAGCGCTCACCTCTTTACTTTACCGTGATAACCCCGTTTGCAATCAACGTAGTATGTATATCTGCCTTCGCAATCTTCGCTTCAATCTCTGAAACCTTCTGCTGATAACGCTGTGTAGCGTTTTCCAATTCAGAGCGATGCATAGTTGCAATTCGTTCATCCCCGGCCTCAGCAATTTTTCTTTCCAAGACCAATTTCCGGTTTCGGTAATTGTTCTTTATGCTCTCTAATTTATAGCGAGCGACTTGCCTTGTAGACTCTGTATGCTGGGCTTTCTCAGCTTGCCACATCTGGACATGGTGTTCCTCCAAAGCATCCCATACCTCCGGCTTTAGCTTTGAAGAATAGTCAACTGCGGCAGCTGTCAGGATGTATTCCGGGAGCTCTGCTGCAATTCTCGGTTCTTCACAGATTGCTACCAATTTGAAATTTGAACGAATCCCAACATAATCCCACGCATAAATAGACATCGGGTAATCACCGGCTGGAATCTCGTCAGAGTAGTATTCCAAGTGAATATAAACGAGCTTGTTGGTGGCAAAATAGGATGCGGCTTGTTTGACCAGCGGGTGCATCGGAGTAACGAAAAAGGCGGTTCGGTTTTTCTCGGCAGCTTCTGAATCAAAAGTAATCGGGTGGTTCGGATTGTTGCCCTTAAGATAAACCTCCCATTTCCTACGCAGGCTGTTCCGCAGGCCAGTCAGATTTCTGAGGTCAGACAGGATTTCAGAACGCGCCACTGCACTGAGGCGCAGCGTTTTCAGAGCACCATCACCAAGGATATAATTGTTACCACCTAATCGGTGATTGAGATACATCTCGACAAGGTGCTGAATGCTTCTGGCCGACAGGAAGGGACTTTCTGCCTCCTGAATTTCCTTTGACATCGTATAGTTCGACAAATCGAACCCGAATAGCTCCTTCTCCTCGCTTTCCAGCTTGTTCAGCTCCTGGGCCTTGCGCACCTCATTATCGGCCATCTGCTCCAGCTTTGCTTTTCGCTCTGCATCCGTAAGGCTGGTATCCAGTGCTATCAGCTCAATTTGCCTGCCGATTTCGCCGAGAATCTCCTCGCATTCACCGATGCTCCCTTCAAAGACACCGATGCGAGAGAGGCAGCGGTCATAAATGTCAGCATCCACAGTATCACTGGTGATAATGTTATAGATGTTTACAACTTCGTTCCCTTGGCCTCGGCGGTCGATACGACCAATGCGCTGCTCGATGCGCATGGGATTCCAAGGCAGGTCATAGTTTATCATCATGTCACAGAACTGATAGTCCAAGCCTTCAGAACCGACTTCTGTGAAAAGCATGATGTCAATGGCTTCCGGGTCGTCCTTCGGGAGTTCAAACCGCGCCCGGAAATCCAGCCGGTCATCATTTTTTACGCTACCATCGATTTGTTCGACACGAAATCCCGCCTCTCGCAGCTTTCTTTTGATATAATACAGCGTGTAGCGGAATGTGCTGAACAGGATGATTTTGTTGTTTTCAGATTTCTGTTTTTCACGGATAATCTGAAGCACCCCATCGAATTTCGGGTCGTCCTCCGGCAGGTTATCCGCCATTTCCAGAAGGTTCTTTGCGATAAAGCGGAATGTCTCCAAGTCCATCTCGCTGAACTCGCCATCATCGAAATCAAACTCCGGGTCGTCCGTCATCTGCTCAAATCTACGGTCAATGATACCCCGGATGTGCGGAGCAAGTCCAAAGATGCAGCTTGCGGCCTGACGGCGAATCGTTGACATCATAAATTTGACACCACGGCCACCGTGCAATTTGGACAGCGCAGCGACTTCAAAAGTCAAGAGAGCATCATGGAGCTCCCGCTGTTGGTCAGTAAAATCGCTCTCCAGCGTATGTGTTCTCCGAATGCAGAAATCTTGGATATCCTTTCTGCGCGTTCGGTTGAGCATCATATTGAAACTGTGGAGAGACTCAATATCGGTAATGAGTTTTACCCGCTCCTCACGGGTGATGGTGTCCTGCCTGAGAACCTTCCGGATTTGCTCAAATACCGGATTGTTTGCGATTACATTTTCGCCCCATTGGGTCGTGAGAACACTATCCAGCGTTTCCAGTGCTTCTGCTTTCCAGTTTTCCTTCGCAGCTCGAACAATGTGGGCGCACTGAGAGATATACGGATTCGGACGCGACATCATCGTGAAGCTCTTCTTGTCGATTACGACATCCGGGCGCAGCAGATTAAGCAGCGTGTACAGGTCGTCGTCACTTGTCTGCAGCGGAGTCGCGGTCAGCATTACGACAGCGTCTGCGTGCTGACAGAAGTAGTGGACGCACTTATATGCAAATGCCTTGTCCTTCTCCATGCTGCCATTGCGCAGATGGTGGGCCTCATCAATGATGACCAAATCAAAATGCGGTGCCGGGTCTAATTGTTGGAGGCCGAAGCTCTTATGGCGCTTGGATTGGTTCCCTTGGTATGTCCTCGCATCCAGAATGGAATACGGGACGATGACCTTTCCATAGCGGGTAGGCCATTCGCCGTCACGGTCGGTATCAGAGATAATCTGCCGAAGAGTATCGCCATCCAAGGGCGTGAATTCCTCGTCAAAGCGCTTCATCTCATTTTCCCACTTGCGGTCTGCGACAAGCGGCTTCGGGCAGATAATCATGATGTTTTCCAAATCGGAGCGGGCCTGCAGCTCCTTGATAATCAGACCGGCCTCGATGGTTTTACCGACACCGACGCTGTCTGCAATCAGAATCCTTGGTTCGTCTGCTTTTATCAGCTTCAATGCCGGTCGGAACTGATAGGGCACGAAATCGATACGGGCAGCATTAAGGGAATACAGATTTCCGGCAGACGGATTGTTAATCTGGTAGGCAGAGAGATAGCTTCGCAGGGTCTCAGAATCCACCCACTCATATTCAGGCGTGCTGCTCACCAGTGCAATCTGACCCTCATAATAGGTCTTCAGCGCACCTTCGACGAATACCTCGTACTTCTTTGTATCGCCAAGCTGCGTAACAGAAAACACCATACCCTTGGTATCCGGGCTGCCGACGATGTAAACGAGGCTTCTTTCTGTGATATCGTCCTCCTGTACAACCTCCGGTTCCACGATGACATCTGCCTGCTTGGGCGCAGTAACGGTCGGGCGGAACACTGGCTGCGGAGGTGTTTCATCCTTGAATGCTTCGGGACGCTCCACCCTTGCTTTGAGCTGTTCCAAATCAGGAATCAATCCGCTCCGGTTCATTTGGGCGAAAAACCGGATGAGGCATTCAATATCCGATACGATGGTATCCTTGCCGGGAAGCTCCGCGCTGACATGCGCCCAGTTGTTCCGGACGCCAATCATATCGCGAATGCACTCCCGCTCACTGGTCGGAAGATAGGCGTAGCCGCGCATCGTGTACCAAGACTTGTTGGCAACACGAAGAAGCGCTGCAAGGTCTAATTCCTCCAGCTTGGAAAGGCCCTTTTTCTCAATGAGCTCTCTCTGGGGATAACTCAGATTGGAGAGTACGCACTCCTCCCACCAGTCTTCGCCGGATTTGGGCAGCATCACAGAAAGCCACGACGCCAGTGCTTGCGCGGCCTTGTGAAGATAATCGTTCATCCGGGATATGATGTTCTCGTCGTACATTCTGCTTCACCAGCCTTTAACCAAAAAATCCATCCTCATCAAAAATATGGTCAAGCTCGTCATTGGACATCGCGTGAGAAACGCGGTCACGGACGGCGCTGCGGGACATATCCAGTCTCTTGATGCGCCCGTTCAGCAGTCGGATAAGCTGAAGCCTGCCGACACCGGGATTCTGACGGGCATACTCAGCAAAGCCCTTAGCCTTGCCCAGATTGTCCGTTCTGGTGCCATCGTGAGGCTCCAAAATATCAATGACAAAGCCCATCTCGTCCTTCCGGATAATCAAAAAATCGGGATACATCGATTTCTTCTCCGCGTTCTGCTCATAGGGGATGCACAGTGACCATGACTTCCTCGGCGGATTGCGGAGCCAGCAGATATAATCCGACCGGCCACGTTCGGCCTGAAGGACAGCCTTTTCCCAATTGTTCAGGTTGATGACGGCTTTGCCGGTCGCATTGTCCACAAACAGATGGTCGGTATAAGCCTCGCCGACATTGCTGCGCTCAATGCTGATGGTCTCCGGCAGCCGGAAGTTATGCTTACTGATGATATCGCCATCGGAAACAATGCTGTCATACTTTTTCCGGTACCGCTCGGTCAGGCCGGTGATACGGCGGCGATTCGCGTCGTTGATGTCGTGGAACCGGCTGCGGGCATAGTTGTGGAGCATATCCATGCAGTCTGCGTCGGCGGCAAAGATGATGACGTCGATTTTATATCCGGCAGGATTATCGTCATCTGCGTATCGGGTGCCATAGCGGATGCCGATACCCTCGTTGCCCAGCTTGAGCTCTGCAAGACGGAACTGACGGTCGAGGTCGGTATCCGTGGTGGAGAACAAATCCATCTCCGCATGGTCATCCACAGACTCGCCGAATACATCAAACGTCTGCGTTTTCAGCTTGAACTGCAGCACCTGCGTGGCCAGCTCGTCATATCTGCCCTCGTCCTTTGTCTTCTTGATGAAGCTGCGAATCATTTCTACGATTTCATTCACAACATCATAGGAGGCAGAGGGCTGAAGGCCGGACTGCGTCAGGAGCCGGGTGAGGCTGAACAGAGATTTCAGATAGTCGTTGATTCTGACCCTGCGCACGTCGTAGGTCAGAAGACCAGCATCATTGATGGCCTTTACGATGGCCTCTCGGTCAAGCTCCGGCTCTTCGGGAACGTCTTCCGGAGCAGGCTGCGGTTCCGTTGCACCGGAAGGCTCTGCCCCTGCAGCAGCTCCATTTGCAGGCGTTTCGCTGCTCACGCCACTCACCGGGCGTATGGTATCCGTGGTACCGGAAGCAGGTGCCGCTGGTGCGCCGAATGAGGTGCTACCACTTTGCGAGGGCGTCTGCTGCGTCGCCTCCTGCGCGGAAGGTTCATTGCCGGTCTCAGGGGAAGGGCTGTCTCCCAAAGACATCTGGCCGGGAACCTGCTGCTTCGGCCTCGCGGGACGCTGGGCGGGAGCCGGTCTGGTCGGACGGACAGTCCACGTTTCGATGGTGCTGTTCTCGAAGGAGTCGCCGATAACATCGGTGGGAATCTCACCGCCCTCGGTGCTCTGAAGCGCCTTGACCACATCCTCAACGGTCTGGGCATCAAAGTACGGCAAATAGAGGTGCACATCGTTCAAAACATCGTCCACCTGAATATGCATCTGCATGGGTGTTCTGACCATTCTGCCGAGGAGCTGCGCGATATAGGTCGCGTCTGTAGCACGACGGAAAGACATCATGGTTTCAGCGCGAGGGCAGTCCCAGCCAGTGGAGAGATTCTCCTTGAAGAAAACCACCTTGACATTCTTCTCTTCCGCGATGCGGGATGGCTCCAGATATCTGACTGCGACGCCATTGATTTGGATGGTGCTGGTCGTCTGGCCAAAGGTATGTACGACTTCTCCATCCTGGAAGTGAAATCCTGTCCGCTCCTCAATCTTCCGGAGGCAGTCATCCAAGTCAGTATCGGAAATGCCGCTGCCGGTCTGGTTCTGCACCTGAATCACGAAAACCGGATTCACATAGGCGTAGTGCTGCTCCTGACAATACTGAGACCAGTGCTCCCATTTCTGCTTCCAGTCATCAGCGGCAGCCTGCAACACGGCCATATCCTTGCTTCCGGAGGCATCCTCCGGATAGGCGATGATGATTCTGTCCTTCAGCAGACCGGATGCCCGAACATCGTCGGCGGACACGATGACCTTCTGGATGGTCGACTCTGTCCCGGACACCAGATTGTTGAAACGCTCCGGCGTAGCGGTCACGCCAAGCACGACGGGAACGGGAGCCAGACGGTCTTCCCGGCTGCCCTTGAGGAACTTCTGCATGATGGTGGTGGCCTGTGCAGCGGCTCGGCCCTGCATGCCACGGTGGGCCTCGTCAATGATGAAGTACAAGCGGTCGTACTTCTCGTCCATCGTGTTCTGCAGCGTTTCCCAGATGGTGAAGGTGCGTCCGTCGCCCTTCTTTGTCAGATTACTGCTCTTACCCAGCTTCTGGGTATTCAGGAAATAGATATGCCCATCATCCAACATTTCCTGGTCAAAGGATTCATCGGTGATAGTCGCACACTGGCCGAGCCGAATCTTGTCCGCCTTTAGGTCGATTTTGCTGCGCGACTGCTCGTTGAGCTCCGGAGAATCCGAGAGCCAGACAAAGATGGCATCCGGCTGGTCGGGATACTCCTCATCACCGAAATAGATAGATTCAATCAGAGACGCCAAGATGATGGTCTTACCCGCGCCGGTAGGAGCGGTGAAAGAAAGTACCTGCGGTGTATGGGTGCGCTGGTAGGAGCCGAGGGCCTCAGCAGTCTTTCTCCGCAGCTGGAATAGCGCCATCTTCTGGAACGGAAATAATTCTACTTTCATCTTAGCGTCCTCCGTGGTTAATTCGGAAGTTATCCAGATAGTCTCTGTAAAGCTGATAGGTGTCTTCAGCATGCAAGCCGGAAACCATCTCCCGATAGCCCGGTTCAGAATCGGTCACGATATATACCGTCGTAATGGAGTCCTCGCCGTTCACCCGCGCAGCAAACTCCTCATACTGCGATTCGTCAGTCAGCACGGCGAAACGGTTCACCGGCAGCACCAGCATGTCGGGCGCTTCCGCTGTCTCCTCAAGCGCGGGACAAGGCCCGTGAGCACCAGCTTTCAGCCAGAGCACCGGAAGGAGCTCTTTAAACTGGCGTCCCAGCGCCACGGCGTTCTTATCGAGGAAGCCCAGCTTGAAGAAAGCAGCATTGGCCTTGAAGCCATCGGCCATGTGCATCGGTTCCTCTCCGCTGGTAATGTAGTCTCCCTTGAGTGGCTTTCCATTCACATCATGGCCCTCGATGGAGCAGACGGTGCGCGGCCATGTCACATAGCGGGCGATACCGAGTTTGTTCCATTCCTCGTCTCCGGGCTGAAAACCTCTTTCCGTAAGAGCCTTTGCTTCATCTGCGGAAACCTCATTATTTGTGACCAAGATACAGCGCCGATGTCCACCGTCTTCTGCGTTTAAAAGATTGACCGCGTGAAGCGTCGTGCCTGAGCCAGCAAAGAAATCTATTGATGAGCATCTCAAAGGAACGAAATCCGTATGTGCCAATCTCATCAAAGAGCTGCGAATCAAGTGCTTGTATTCCATATGGGTCAATGTAAAGGAAGACATTGTATCCGCGTTTATCCTTTAATAAGCCACGGATATTATCCTCGAATTTCCCGTCAACTACCTGTGGTGTCCCATACTGATAAGGATGCAGCATCAGGTTCTGTTCCAAGTCTGCAGCGTGATTCAGCTCAATAAAGCAAGGCACGATTGCATTGTTCTTTCGGGATATTCTGCTCATGCCTAACCGCTCGTTTATGATTTGCATTGCTATCAGTGGGGAGCCATCATTCCCATCGTCAAACTTGCCTTTGCCAGCAAAGCAATCAATATAGAAAATCGGCTTCCCTGAAACAAGGAGCTTTTGGAAATACTGGGGCAAGTAGCATCTAAGAAGCGTATCCTTAATTTCAGACCACTCGTTTTTCTTCTTGAAAAAATCACGTTGATTTTTCGCCATACAAACCTCTCTTTTAGGATTCTGGAGCTTCCTCCGGTAGCAGCTCCATGATGTCTCCGATGTCGCAGTTGAGAACCTTGCAGATTTTCATAAGGACTTCCATGCTGACCGTTTCGCCCTTGGACAACTTTGTCACGGACGACCAACTAATACCTGCGGCAGACTGCAAATCTTTCTTTTTCATATCTTTGTCGATAAGCAGTTTCCATAGTTTTTTATAACTTACTTCCATAATGGGCACCCCATAATAATAAACCTGTTTCTGTGCAACGAGCTTTGGTTTCGCCGAAATCTTATAAGTGTGCCTCCATGATACCACGTTCCTGTCGAAAAAACAAGATAATTCTCCGTAAACGCACGAATATTCTGCGACTGCTGTTGAAAGTTCTCCGTTCAGATGCTATAATAAATGCGCTTTTTGACAAACGAGGTGGGAATGCTGTTAACACTCCCACGGCTATTTCTTTGTTTATGCGGCGCAATTTTTGAGGTCAGCCCATGATGCCGATTTTG
>OIXH01004074.1_pt1 | contig 12238 bp, 3 predicted proteins | sample 1587741 | NCBI WGS metagenome assembly OIXH01 (sample SAMEA3888916, study PRJEB22519) | human gut metagenome | biome: human gut; feature: human-associated habitat; material: faeces | place: Denmark | collected 2011 | reverse complement strand
CGGTTACTCCGCCAACCCCACCGTGGCTGAGGCCACCGAGGCCACCTATCAGCATGAGACCGGCGGCTATGTGGACGGCGTGGACACCTACCCCGCCAAGAACGACCACGGCTACGACTGGTGGACCACCGACGGCAAGCTGGTCCTGGAGGACCCCCAGTACTGCGCCGGCGTGTCCTTTACCGTGGGTAGCTGGATCGAGATGCTGACCAAGTACAGCGCCGGCTGAACCAGGGGCTCCGGCGCCGCCCCATGAGACAAGAGCGCCCTTGGATCGGGGTCTCGTACCGCATCCAGGGGCGCCTTTTCTTCCAGCTTCCACGAAGGAGGAACGCCCTATGAATCCGTCGTCCACCCGGACCGCCGGCCGGCCGGCCATCCTGCTCAATCAGCTCAGGACCTTTTTCTCCAAGCCCCACAACGTCATCCTGCTGCTGATGGGCATTGTGCTTACCGTCACCACCGTGGCTCCCATCGTGGCCATTGTGGAGGACACCTTCAAGATCCACGCCGGCACCATCGACGCCCACCTGACGGGGCAGGCCTCCGGCTATACCACGGTCAACTATATTGACCTCTTCACCAGCCGCATGGCGAAGACAAACCTCTGGACGCCGCTTCTCAATACCGTCCTGCTTGCCGTCGGCACCTGCATCGTCTCCATTCTCTACGGCGGTCTGTTCGCCTTCCTGATCACAAGAACTGATCTTGCCTGGAGAAAATATCTGAGTTCCATTTTCATTTTCCCGTACATCATGCCGCAGTGGACGCTCGCCGTCGTGTGGCAGAACCTGTTCAATTCCAACGCCGTTACCGGCACGTCCAACGGCCTGCTTGCCGCTCTGTTCGGCATCAACATGCCGATATGGTGGTGCAAGGGCCTGTTCCCGAGCCTGATGGTCCTTGGCCTGCACTACGCGCCGTTTGCCTATATCCTGATCGGCGGCATCTTCCGCAACATGGACGCCAACCTGGAGGAGGCCGCCACCATCCTGGACACCCCCAAGTGGAAGACCATGTTCAAGATCACCCTGCCCATGGTCAAGCCCGCCATCCTGTCCACGGTGCTGCTGGTCTTCGGCTCCTCCATGGGCTCCTATCCGGTGCCCCACTACCTGGGACTCACCACCCTGGCCACCAAATATGTGTCCATGAACTCCAAATACACCGGCGAGGCCAGCATTTTGGCCATCGTCATGATGGTGTTCGGCGTGGCCATCATGCTGATGAACCAGATGTCTCTGCGCTCGCGCAAGAGCTACACCACCGTCACCGGCAAGTCGGGTCAGACCTCCAAGATCAACCTGGGCCGGGCGGGCAAATACGTCATCGCCCTGGTGCTGGTGGTCCTCACCTTTTTCACCAGTATTTTTCCCATCGTCTCCTTCGCCTTCGAGACCTTCCTGCCCAACCCCGGCGACTACTCCTTCCTGTACACCGGGGACGCCAGCAACCTGACCACCAAGTGGTGGACCACCGACGAAAATGTCACCGAAAACGGCATGTACGGCCAGAAGGGTATCCTCCACAACGAGACCATCTGGAACGCCTTCCGGGGCACCATGCTGGTCAGCGTGTGCTGCGCCCTGCTGGCGGGTACCATCGGTACCCTCATCGGCTACGCCGTGTCCAAAAACCGGCGAAGTAAATGGGCCAATTACGTCAACAGCGTGGCCTTCCTGCCCTACCTCATGCCGTCCATCGCCGTCGGCGTCGCGTTTTTCATCCTGTTCTCCACCGAGAAGCTCAACCTCTTCAACACCTACACGCTGCTGATCATCGTGGGCACGGTCAAATATATCCCGTTTGCCAGCAGAAGCTCGCTCAACTCCATGCTGCAGCTCTCCGGCGAGATCGAAGAGGCTGCCATCATCCAGGATATCCCCTGGATCCAGCGCATGACGCGGATCATCATCCCGATCCAGAAGTCCTCGATCATCTCGGGCTTCCTGCTTCCGTTCATGACCTGCCTGCGCGAGCTGTCTTTGTTCATGCTGCTGTGTGTGCAGGGCTTCATCCTCTCGACCACACTCGATTACTTCGATGAGATGGGCCTGTATGCCTTCTCCAGCGGCATCAACCTGATTCTGATCATCACGATCCTCATCTGCAACACTCTGGTGAACAAGATCACCGGAGCAAGCCTTGACAAGGGAATAGGAGGTTAAGCACATGCCTGAAATCAAACTCGAACACGTCACCAAGCGCTGGGCCAAGTTCTACGCTGTGGAAGACCTGAATCTTACCATTGAGAATAACGCGTTCGTCACGCTGCTCGGCCCCTCCGGCTGCGGCAAGACCACGACGCTCCGCATGATCGCGGGTCTGGAGACCCCAACGTCGGGCCGCATCACGATCGGCGACAAGGTCGTCTTTGACAGCGACCTCGGCATCAACGTCCCGGCCAACAAGCGCAAGGTCGGCTTCCTGTTCCAGAACTATGCGCTCTGGCCCAACATGACGGTCTACCAGAACATCTCCTTCGGCCTCTCCAACATCAAAGAGGAGCTCCCGAAGATCGACTTCGAGGCCAAAAATGCCGCGCGTCTGGCTCAGATCCTCCAGACTCCGTCCGATGTGACCGCGGTTCTGGACGAGTGCCGCGACAAGGACGGCAAGCTGGAAGAAAAGAAGGCCGTCCTCAAGCTCATCGACGCCTTTACGCTCTCGCAGTACACGGCGAAGAAGCTCTTCGGCTATCATCTGGAAAACGGAGCCGACTGCGCCGCCGCGATCGCCGCACTGCAGGCAAAGGTCGACGCAGCCCATAAGGCCGCGAAGGACGCCGGCTGCACGCTGGACGGCGAATTTCGCTTCTGCAGGGACGGCAGCGTCGTCAAACAGACGAGAAAGCTCACGAAGGAGGAGATCGACCTCTCCGTCCGCCGCGTCAGCCGCATCGTCAAGATCGGCATGTTCATGGACCGGTATCCGGCCGAGCTCTCCGGCGGCCAGCAGCAGCGTGTCGCCATCGCAAGAACGCTCGCGCCGGAGCCCACGGTTTTGTTCATGGACGAACCGCTGTCGAACCTCGACGCGAAGCTGCGGCTCGAGATGCGCTATGAGCTGCAGCGTCTGCACGTGGAGACCGGCTCGACCTTCGTCTACGTCACGCACGACCAGATGGAGGCCATGACGCTCGCCACGCAGATCTGCCTCATCAATAACGGCGTTCTGCAGCAGTATGAAGCGCCGCTGGATGTCTATCATCACCCGGCGAATCTCTTTGTCGCCGACTTCGTCGGCAACCCGTCCATCAACTTTGTCGAAGCCAAGGGCAAGCAGGCGGCCGACGGCTCGCTGACCCTCACGGTCCTCGGTGGGCTGACAGCCAGATTCTGCCCGGCAAAGGCGCTCGAGCTTTCCAAGTGGTTCGCAGACCGCGACGCAGCTGCCGCCAAGAAAGCCGCCGACATCAAGGAGAAGGCCGCGCAGAAGGGCTACGTCGAAAAGGGCAACAAGGATGAGGTCTTCCGCTATCATATCGCAAAGGTCGACGAGGAAGACGACTCCCTTGCGGAGCTTCCCGAGATCACGAACGAAGATTTTGTCCTCGGCATCCGCCCGGAGTTCCTCGACATCGCGGACGAAGGGAACCTCCGCGGCGAGATCTACGGCGCCATGCCCACCGGCATGGAGTCGACGATCAAGGTCCGCGTAGGCGGCTTCCTGCTGACCGGCGTCGTCTTCGGCAGCTCGCTCTTTACCATCGGCACCGAGGTCCCGCTCTCCGTTACCGGTGACCAGATCATGCTCTTTGACCGCAAGTCCGGCCAGTGCATCACCTCTGGCACCCTGAATTTCTGATCCAACCGCAAACCGGCCGATGCACCTGCATCGGCCGGTTTTCTTGGAGCCCCGCCTGGACACTATGCACAATAAGGAGGCAATTCCATGGACCTTTCCCGCTCCCGTTTTTCCGAATGGCTGGCGCAGCCGCTGCTGGACACCGATCTGAAAGAAGAACTGCTGGAAATGGCCGACAGCCCGCAGAAGATCGAAGACGCCTTTGGCTGCGAGCTGCAGTTCGGCACCGGCGGCCTGCGCGGCATTCTCGGCGCGGGCACGAACCGCATGAACATCCACGTCGTCCGCCGCGCCGCGCAGGCCACGGCGGACGTTCTGAACGCTGCCGGTCTTCCCCGGCGCGCTGCCATCGGCTATGACAGCCGCATCGGCAGCGAGCGCTTTGCCCGGGAGACCGCCTGCGTGCTGGCCGCGAACGGCATTGAGACGTATCTCTACCCGCGGCTCGAGCCCGTCCCGGCGCTGAGCTTTGCCGTGCGGACGCTTTCCTGCGGCGTTGGCATCTGCATCACCGCCAGCCACAATCCCGCGCAGTACAACGGCTTCAAGGTCTACGGCCCGGACGGCTGCCAGCTGACGCCCGACCGAGCCGCGCAGATCGCGGAAAAGCTGCAGTCACACTCGTACTTTGACGGGCGCAAGACGGAAAGCTTTGCTTCGCTTCTCGCCGCAGGCCGGATCCGCTGGATCCCGGACGCCGTTCTGGACGCGTTCGTCGACGCGGTCCTCGCCCTGCGCATGGGCAGCGGCTCGCTTTCGGACCTCAGCGTCGTCTATACGCCGCTCCACGGCTCCGGCCTGGAGTGCGTGGAGAAGCTGCTCGGAAGACTTGGCGTCGGACGGCTGACGCTCGTCGAGGCGCAGAAGGACCCGGACGGTCATTTCCCGACCTGCCCCTATCCCAACCCCGAGATTCCCGAGGCTATGGCGCTCGGCCTTGCTTGCTGCGCGCGCGTGCATCCCGATCTTCTGATCGGCACGGACCCGGACTGCGACCGCTGCGGCGTAGCCGTCCCAGACCAAACGGGCGGATACCGCCTGCTCACGGGCAACGAGATCGGCGTGCTCCTGCTCGACTATCTCTGCCGGCGGCGGCTGCAGAACGGCGCCATGCCGGAAAACCCCGTCGCCGTCACGACCATCGTCTCGACCGATATGGCCGACGCCGTGGCGCGGAAATACGGCGTGGAACTGCGCCGCACGCTCACGGGCTTCAAGTTCATCGGCGAGCAGATCGGTCTTCTCGAGCGGGAGGGGCATCCGGAACGCTTCGTGTTCGGCTTTGAAGAAAGCTACGGCTATCTCTCTGGCACGCATGTACGCGATAAGGACGGCGTGAACGCCGTCCTTATCGTCTGTGAGGCGGCGGACTGGTATCGCAGGCGCGGCATGACGCTGTCGGACGCCATGGACGCGCTCTACCGCGAGTTCGGCTATTACGCGTGCGCGCAGAAAAGCGTTTGCTTCTCCGGCGCGCACGCCATGCAGGAAATGGCGGCCCGGATGGCCCGCCTGCGGGAAGACCTGCCCAAGACCATCGCCAGCTTCCGCGTCGCCGGCGTCACGGACTACCTGACACAGCAGACCGGCCTGCCGCGCGCCGACGTCCTCGAATTTCGCCTGGAGCCCCGTGCCAAGCTCATCCTCCGCCCCTCCGGCACTGAACCCAAACTCAAATGCTACCTCACCGCCCCCGCCCCCTCCGCCTCCGCCGCAAAGCCCCTCCTCTCCGCACTGGAGCAAGGCTGTGCGGAGCTCTGTATCGACTGATGGATGGCGGCTGCAAAGGGCCCTCCCCGGTCTCCGGGAGGGCTTTTGCATTTCGTGGGATAAAAGAAAAAACTGCAGAGGCTCTTGCAAAACAGGCAGATATCGTGTATAGTAACCAATGAAAAAACACAAGATTTTGGGTTTGTGTTTATAATATGCCATCCGATGTACAGTAACCGGAGCTTGCCGATATTGGCAGACTCCGGCGCAAGAGAAAGGTAAAACCACTCGACCGGAGCTGTGCGCACGAGGCCGTTCCAAAGCAGCAGACGCTGCGTGGGCGAAAGCCCGCCATTGCGGAGTGATATCCGTGAGAAGGTAGGAAGCGGACGCGGGATCCTATGCGGATCCCAGAGTGCAAGTCAGAAGAACTGCTGTCAGCGCTGCATTTGCAGTGAAAGGATGAATGCGTGGGACGAGCTCTGCCTGTTGCATTTTTTGAGACAAGTGCGCCGTTTTTCACATGGAAAACGGCGCTTTTTGTCTCGATAGGGTTCGTCCGCCATTTTTGCGTGCTGCGCAGAAATGGCGGACGTTTTCTCCAGAGACCGTCTGCGCCCCTGTTTCTGCCCCGCTTCGGGGCTGGCGATAGATATTATGATTCTGGAGGAATGGAACGAACATGAGTAAACGAATGGTAGCACTGCTTCTGGCCCTCATCATGCTGCTGGGGCTTCTGCCCGCAGGCGCACTGGCAGCAGAGCCGGAAAACGGCAGTCTCGGCACGGTCCGCGTGATCGTCGAGAATATGACGGCTAAGAAGGGCCAGGATCTCGGCACGGTCGGAACCTGCCCGTGGGCCGGCAAGCTGGTCGATACGGATGTCGAGATGGAAGCCGGTGACAACGGGATCACGCTGGTTGCCAAAGCGGTCAAGAAGACAAATGAGAGTTATGCCGTGCTGGATGGCGAAAACAAACCTGTTGATAAGGACGCAGCCTATATCGCATCGATCAACGGCCTTGCCGGCGGTGACTACACGGAAGAAGAGAATAACGGCTGGATGTGCACGCTGAACGGCTGGTTCACATCCTCGGGTTTGAACGCTTATCAGGTTGGTACTGGAATTGCCGACGGTGATGAGATCCGCATGATGTACAGTATGACCGGCGGCCCGGATGTTGGATGCACCTGGGATGACCCGTCTACGGCGCTTGCCAGTCTGAATATCTCCGGTGGTACGCTCTCTCCGGCGTTTGCGTCTGATGTGACGGAGTACACGCTGACGCTGGATGATGGCAGCAAAGCTGTGACGCTTTCGTCCGTGCAAAAGGACAAGAGCATGCAGGTCCGCACCTATAAAGGAACGACCTATGACGCGATGCAGGCTGGCCTGACCCGCGGCAACCGTAAAGCGACAATCGATGTAACGGCGGGCGATACGCTGCTGATCGTTGTTGGTGATCAGGCGTGGAATTCGTACCAGACAATCAAAAAAACGGTCTACACCCTCACCATCGCTGCCGCTCCGCAGGGCTGGGACGGCAAGACGGCCATGCAGCCCACAAAAGGCGACGGCAGCACGGAGGATCCCTACCAGATCACCAGCGCCGCAGAGCTTGCATGGCTGCGGAACAATATAAACACAAGAGTTGCCAGTCAGGGCGGTTATGGCTCTGCTGCCGAAAAGGAAGCCTACGGCAGCGCAGTGCTGATGAACGATATCGATCTGAATGATCAGGCATGGGTCCCCATCAGTGTTGTGACAAGCAATGGAGCAGAGAAGGGTTACACTGGCACCTTCAACGGCAACGGCCACACCATTTTCGGTCTGAACGCGATCGTCGACCCGAATACGACTGACGCGGTCGGCGCGGCACTGTTTGGCCATGTCTATGGCGGTACGATCAAGAACCTGACTGTAAAAGGAATATCCAACGGAAAGAATTATACGGCTGGAATTGCGGCTATTCTATTCAATGGTACGATTTCTGACTGCACAAGCGATGTTACAGTAAATGGGGCCAGAATGATTGGCGGTATCACCGGCTATATGTCAAATGCTGACTGCAAGCTGATCCGCTGCGCGAATACCGGTAATATAACCGGTAATGATACGGGCGCAGTTGGCGGCGTCTGCGGTACAGCCAACAAAGGCGAAATCAATGCGTGCTACAACAGTGGTACTGTTACGTGTACAGGCAATAGGCGCCAGACTGGCGGTATTGCTGCTTCTGGTGCAGCAAAAATAACTGACTGCTATAATACGGGCAATGTTGTTACCAATACAACAAAAAGCAAACAAGTAGGCGGCATTGTTGGCTATTATAGCGGTACCAGTCTTTCGAATTGTTATAATACAGGCGCGATCACTGCATCGAGCAATGTGGGCGCAATTCTTGGTGGTGGCGGAAGCGGCATCGAAAACTGCTATTATGACAATACAGGAAAAGATGCGAACGAGGCTACAACCGCCCTCCCCGCGGCGGACATCAACACTGCCCGTTTCGCAACAAAGCTTGGAGCCGCGTTCGGCTCTCTTGGTTCGGGTGCGCCGGTGCTGATGTGGCAGACGGGCGCAAAGGCCGTTGCGGCGTTTGATGTGACGCCCGAAGACGCAGAGGTCACGCTGACGCCTGCCGCACAGACCGCGGCAGGGGAGAAGAATGTCTTCCTGCTGACCTCCGGCACAAGCTATACCTACACCGTCTCCGCCTCCGGCCGTGCCGACGCTTCCGGTGCGCTGGAGACCGGGAGCAAGCTGTACACCATTGAACTCCCCGCCGCACAGGCATACAGAGTCTGGTTCAACGTAATGGACAAGGAGAGCGGCGAGAAGATCACCGGCTATACCGTCGAGGTCAAGTCCGGCGATACCGTCTGCCCGGCGGACGAGGACGGCAAGTACAGCCTGTACGCGGGCAAATACACATATACCGTCTCCGCCTCCGGCTATGAAACCGCCAAGGGAGAGTTTACCGTCACCAAGACCAATCGCGGCGTCGACGTCTCCATGGCGAGGCCTGGCGCATGGGACGGTACAACCACCGAACAGCCGGAACAGGTGAACGGCGTCTACCAGATCGCCAACGCCAAGCAGCTGGCCTGGTTTGCCCAGAAGATCAACGCGGGCGGCAGCCGTTCGCTGTGCGCGGTCCTGATCTCGGACATTGTGATCAACGATGCGTCTACAAGCAACAAATGGACACCGATCCAAGACGGTATCTCCGGTTACGGAACTGCTGAGGAAGGCCGTTGTGAATACACCGGTACGTTCGATGGAAAGGGACATACGGTCTATGGCCTGACGGCCCCGCTGTTCGGCAATGCGGACAAAGGCAGCATGATCAAGAACGTCACGGTCACCGGCACGATCACCGGCTCTACGAACGTCGGCGCGATCTGCAAAACGACCTACGGCAATATCGAAAGCTGTGTCAGCTACGCTACGATCACAGTGGACGGGAAGCGCACGGGCGGCATCGCAGGTCTTGTTTACGCAGGCGGCAGTATTACAAACTGCATCAACTACGGTGCCATTACATCGACCTATGCAACGCCCTCTCTTGCGCCCGATGCGAAGGAAGCGTATATCGGCGGTATCGTGGGCTATGCCTACGTAGGCGTTGAGACCTGCGCAAACTTTGGTGAAGTCAAGGCGACCGGTGACGGCATCAGCTGCGTCGGCGGTATCGCCGGCTACGCACGTGTCGGCTACGAAGCCGAGGCAGGCAGCGCATACCTTCTGAACTGCTACAACACCGGCGCAGTCTCTGCGGCAAGCAAGACCGGCGGCATCGTCGGGGAAGCCGCTGTCGCTGTGACCAACTGCTATAACACCGGCGCCGTCACCGGCGGCGCGATCATTGGCAGCAGCGCCACCGGCAGCAGCATGAAAAACTGCTACTATCTCACCGGCTCCTGCACCGACGGCGGCAGCGCAGCGGAAAAGACGGAGGCGGAAATGAAGTCCGCAGCCTTTGTCCTCACGCTGGGCGAAGCATATGGCCAGGATACAACGCCGAACCGGAACAAGGGCTACCCCATCTTCACCTGGCAGGGCGGCACCAAGCCCACCATCGACCCGGATGAAGAAGCCGTCGCCAAGGACGCCGCAGCCCTAACCGTTCCCGAGACTGTCACCGAGGCAGGCGACCTGCACCTGACCACAAAGGGTGACAACAGCTCGACCATCACCTGGAGCAGCAATAACGAGACGATCATCACGAACGCTGGCGTCGTGACGCTCCCCACCATGGCGGATGAGACCGTCACCCTGACCGCGACGGTCACCAAGGGCCTCGCATCGCAGACCCGCACGTTCAACATCCTGGTCAAGACTGATACCAGCTTCCGGCAGGCGGAGCTTGCAAAGATCGAACAGAGTCTGCCCAAGAGCCTCGTCCCGGTCTATGGCGCGGATACGAACGTCAATGAACTGCTGCGCAGCAAGCTCGCTGCTGCCATCAAGGCCAGCGGCGCGGCACTGAAGCCCGAAGATATCACCGTGAAGCTCACAAACGGCGGTAGGAATAACAGGAATTCCTCGGATACCACTGCATACCTGAATGCCGGGGAAGAAAACAACGGCGCCATCACCTTCTACTATAACGACCCGGCAACGGATACCCGTGGAGGCGAGACTGTGGTCAGCGCGGTCTTCCAGCTCACCTCCGGCGCAGCCAGTGTCACGCATACAATGACCACGATCCAGATCCCGTGGGACGTGAATAAGGTCAAAGCGGACATGCAGGAGCGGATCGCGAAAAATCTGACCTTCGACCTGATCAAGGGCAACAACACCAGCGAAGAGGACATCACGTCCGACCTTACGCTTCCGTATCATCTGGACAGAGACTTGTGGTGCTACTTCACATGGAGCAGCGCGAACTCTGCCATCACCATCGATGAAGAAAAGGACCAGCCGACCATCGCCGCTAACGGCACCGGCCACGTCACGCCGCTGGCCGTCGACAGCACCGGCAAGGTCACAGCGACCATCATCTTCAACAAAACGGCGAGCAGTCCGTACGAAGAACCGCCGATCACCATCACCAAGGACTTTACCCTCACGGTCAAGAGCGGCTCGAGCGTCGCAGTGGATCAGATTAAGGCCGCCCTCGACCTCTATACGCTGGATAAGCTGAGCTATATCTATCTGACGGATACGTTTGATCCTCAAAATGTCCTCGGAGATGTCCAGCTGCTTCGCCCGAGGCAACTCGGCCTGGACGGTTCAGAATACTCGATCACCGTTACCTCTGACAGCAGCTATGTGCAGGTCAACGGCTACCGCGCCAATATTTTGCCGCAGTTGGGACAAAAGACGGCCGTTAAACTCACCGTTACGATCAAATATAAGGCGAACGAAACGATCAGCGACAGCAAAACGCTGACGATCCAGCTCGCTCCGCTTTCCCAGGAGACGATCGATCGGGAAAAACTGTTGATCCAGAAGGTCAGAGCTGCACTTTTTGACGGCATGAAGGGTGAAAATACCTCGCCTGACGCTATCACGAAGGACCTGCACTCGTTCCAGGAGGTCTACCTGGACGAAAACAATGAACTGGTCTGGGTTTATGACGTCAAGGAAGTGACCGGCATGGGCCTTGTCCCGGGTGATATTCCGGGATACGATCCGATGGCTTTCTATAGCGGTGGATGGAGAACATTCCGCTCCAGCAACGAGGCTGTCATCACGCATGAGAGTCTGCATGTGAACCGTCCGGAACAGACGACGAAGGTCAAAGTCGATTGCAGTCTGGAAAGCGAACGATTCACCCGGTATTGGACGCAGTTTACGGAAGCCGGTAATACGACGGAAGCTGAGAAGTGGAAAGATTTTGCGCCGCAGGCGATGGAACTGGAGCTCACCGTCCTCGGGACGAGCGTCGATACCGACAAGGCCGCCGCCGATGCGGTGATCGCTCTGATCGACGACATCCCGACCCCGGTCACGCTGGAGAGCGAAAGCAAGATCACCGCCGCGCGCGACGCTTACGACAAACTGACCGACCCGCAGCAGGCCCTTGTGAGCAACTACAAGAAGCTGACTGCTGCCGAAGCTGCGCTCGCAGCTCTCAAGGATGCGCAGGATGATACGGATTATCTGGCGCAGATGAACAAGACACTCGCCTATATCCTGTCTGCGGTCGAAGATCCCGATCTCGGCTCGACCCATGGCGAATGGGCCGTTCTGGCTGAGGCACGCGGCAAAAAGTCCGCACCCGCATGGTACAGCCTCTACGCCAGCAACATTGCCGATTATCTCGAGGAACACGGCTCGTTCAGTAAGCGCGGCACGTACACCCGCGTTGTGCTGGCTTTCACGGCGCTCGGACAGGATGCGTCGAACCTGAAACTGCACGGAACGACGTACGATCTGACCGCAAAGCTGCTCGAAAAGAAAGCTGACGGCAACTACTATGCAGCTGCTGGTATCAGCACCGTTTCCGCATTCAATCTGATCGCGCTCGACTCCAGACCTTATGCGTCGAGCAACACGGAGATCCGCGATGCGATCGTCGACCATCTGCTGTCCATCCAGCGCGAAACTGGCGCGTGGAGTGACCGGAGCGACAATTCGAACAACAGCGTCGACGCGACCGCGATGGTCCTGCAGGCGCTGGCGAGATACCAGAGCAATGCCGCGGTCAGGGCCGCGACCGACAAAGCGCTGACATGGCTGTCCAGCGTGCAGACCAGCACAGGCTTCGGCTCT
>OIXH01004071.1_pt1 | contig 12245 bp, 14 predicted proteins | sample 1587741 | NCBI WGS metagenome assembly OIXH01 (sample SAMEA3888916, study PRJEB22519) | human gut metagenome | biome: human gut; feature: human-associated habitat; material: faeces | place: Denmark | collected 2011 | reverse complement strand
AATGTTTGGAATCCTTTCTTTTTATATTAAATTAGTCGCATTTTTGTGTTTTTCAAATCCCGGTTTTCTCTGAAAATCGCCCGAAATCTCCGTTTAGGGGAAAGGGTCTGCATTTTTTGCTCTGTTTTCCCTTTGATTTTCCCTTTACAGCAAATCGATCAAGGCCTGTGCTGCTTGGCACAGGCCTTGTTTGTTTTCTTCAGAATACCGCCGTCAGCAGCATGTAGTAGCTGCAGGCGATGAGGACGGTGAGCAGAAACAGCGGCAGGAGCTTTTTGACCGTGGCGAAAAATGTGACGCCGAAATAGTCTGAGATGATCGCCGTGCAGATGTGCGTGGGGCTCAGCTGACTCGAGGCGAAGCTGACGCTCATCAGCAGCGCCAGCAAAAACGCGCCGCCGTTCGGGATCATGGTGTAGGCCAGCGGGATAAAGGCCGCGGCCGCGGCGCTCGATCCCGCGACCAGCGTGCCGAACGCGTACAGGATCACGAGCACCAGAAACGCCGGAATGGGCAGATGCTCGAAATACGTCGGCAGCACATCGATCACGCCGCCGAGGACCAAAAGGTCCTTGAAGACATACGTCATCGTAATACCGAGCAGCGACTTTAGGTCAAAGCCCTTGACGAGCGTATCGCGCACCTCCTGCGCGGAGAATTTTTCGACCAGCGCGTTGACGGCCGCGGTCGACCGTCACGACGGCCCACGTCGGCAGCGAAAACACGATGATCACCGCGATTGCCAGCAGCAGCGACCACAGGCTCCGCAAGAGCAGACGTACGCATTCTTTCTTACTGCGTCCCGTCTCGCCGACTGTGCGCGGCACGCGGCGCAGGTAAACAAGGTAGATTGCCAGAAGCGTCAGCAATGCCATCGGGATCATCCATACGAAAAAGGATGAAATGGAAATGCCGCTGATGCTGCACGCCACGATAACGCCCGTGAACGTCGGCACCATAGCCTCGGGAATGTGGCGGAGGTACGTGGCGACCGCCGCCTTTTCATCGTTTTTGAGGTGGTCGCCCGCCATCGTGTCCACCATGCCGCCGCAGATCGTCACGGTGGCGGGGCCCTGCATCAGGCCGATGAACATGCAGGCAAGCGACGTGTTGAGCCTCGGGTCGCGCATTAGTCCATTCATCGCCCGCTGTGCATCCTCGAACCGATGGCGCAGGTCAAGCTCGTAGACGAGCACCGAGATCACATACATCGCAAGGTTCACTGACCAGACGTCCCAGCCCGTGAGCGTGCGCAGCGCCGTCTGCCCCGCCGTGGCGAGCAGCAGACGGAACATCACGATCATCAGGAGTGAACCAAAAATCATCGCAAGATAAAGGGGCAGGAGTTTGTTGAGCAGGGCGAGGATCACCACAAAGATGATCAGAACTTTGATAAGTGCCATGGTGCTGACCTCCTCTCTCCATTTCTCGCGCAAAGCAAGAAAAAGGCCGGGCGGCCACTTTTAGGGTACCGTCCGGCCAAAATGCTATTGCGTAGTGCCTTAGTGCTTCTCTCAGGCCTTCTGCTCTCTCGGCAGCAGGTGGATAGCGTGCTTCGGGCAGTTGGGCGCGCAGATGGTGCAGCCCCAGCACTTATCCACATCGTAGTGCACCTTGCGGTTGTCGTCCTTGTAGAACGCACCGAAGTTGCAAATCTTCGTGCACTTGCCGCAGTTGACGCACTCGTCCTCGTGCCAGTCGATCTTCCAGTTGGATTCGGGATAGATCAGGCGGGAGCCGGCCTTATAGGCCATCTGCATCGGGAAGCAGCACAGACCGTCGCAGTTGCAGATGAAGCCGTCCTCGCCGTTCTGCATGAGTCCGCTGGCGTTGAACTCGCGCACCTTCTTTTTCATGTCCTCAGGGCTGATGGGCTCGCCCATGCCGCGGTCGACCGCGCTGTTCGGCCCGTCGTTCATGTTGACGCACACATTGAGCTTGCGGTCGTGGAAATACTTCTGGCTCTTGCAGTTGCAGGGCACAAGATGGATGCTGCCGTGATGCCCGTCGATGATCTTATCGAACTCCTCAAGCGTCAGATACGTCTGGTTGTGGACATAGACGCCCTCACCGGCGACCTTGGCCTTCACTTGCGGCAGATAGATCGACTGATAAATCTCTGTCTGCCAGTCGTAGAGCGCCTCGATGAGCTCTCGCGGCAGACAGCCGAACTCATAGTACTCAAACTGCGCATAGTAGGAATAGCGGCTGTAGAAGTCGCTGATCTTCCAGGTCGGCTCGTCCGCATCCGTGACCTTGTTGAGTACGTTGCGGGAGTACATGCGGTTGATAAGCACGTAGGGCGACGCGGCCAGGCGGTTCTTCTCCATGAGCTTACGCAGCTCCTTTTCCGTCATGGGCTCCTTGCCCATCAGAAGAATGACCTGCCATTCCTCCTCGTGCACCATCAGGTCGGCCACTTCGTCGAACTGCTCGGGCACTCCAAAAAGCTCGTGCGCTTTCTTGCGATCTTCGTCGCTCAGCTTGCTGGTCAGTAAAGACATATTGCTATCTCCTCTTTTTATTGCTTGCCTGATTTCTTATTATATCTGCATTGCCTTTTCGGGGGCGCTATCCTCCGCCCTCCACAGCAATGATACAACGATGCTATGAAGCATTCTTATTTTATCATAATGCTTCGCCGACGAATTATCGTTGAATCCGCGGCGCATCGCCGCCCGCTTCGCCATGCGGGCCGCCCAACGGATTCAACGCTTTTTTCAACGGTAACTTAGTATAATCTTTTCACGCCAAACGGTCATGCGTTTCTGCGTTATGCACAAAAGTGGCATGAACCGGCAAGCGGCTGTTTCTTTCGCAAAAAAGCGGCTTTTCAGTTTCCGCTTGCCGAAAAAATGTGTAAACTCTTCCGTTTTTGCCACAAAACGTGCTAAAAGCGGCTTGTCATTCCCCCAGCGTTGGCGTATGATGAAAAGATAGGTTGATTCCCCCGCGGAATCTGTCCTTCTCGTATTTGCTTTTTTTACTCTCCCATTCCGTTTCAAGGAGGTTCCCGCACAGTGGACGTTTTAATCACGCAAAAGAAGATGACCGACTCCGAGGCCTTTGTCAAGGCCCGCGGCGGCGGCAACCTGATCGGCAAGGCCATGTACGGCGGCGGCAAGATCACGATGAAGCAGCTCTACTTGCAGAGCTTTGAAGTCGTGTTCGACGCCTATTTCAAGCCTGGCCTTGTGGAGCGCTTTTTCACCCGCAAGGGCCAGATGGGCGGCAACTCGCAGAAGATCTGCATGATCGTCGAGGGCACGCGCTGCACGGCAAGCTATCACGAGCAGCCGCTCCCGCTTTACGAAGCCGACCTCGATCCCGACATGTGCCAGGATTCCACCTTCGACAAAGAGAAGATCATCGCCCAGGCCAAGCGCGTCGCCATGCGCATCATGCGCCGCCATTCGGGTCACATCATCACCTCGATGGAGGTCGCGTCCTACCGCCCCTTCTACCGCCCGTACTACGTCGCGTTCTACGGTGAGATGGAGATGGGCAAAAAGGTGCGCTACATCGCCATCGAGGCCGACGGCTACAAGACCGACAACTCCCTGTAAGAGAGCGAAACCCACATTTTAAGAGGTACGATCCGATATGAACACTGTTACGCTTGGCGGCACCGCCACCATCAACGACCTTGTCAGCGTCGCGCGCTTTGGCGCAAAGGTTGCATTTTCCAAAGAATATGAAGAGCGCGTCAACCACTGCCGCGCCCATGTCGACCGCTTCAGCCACGAGGGCAAGGCCATCTATGGTCTGACCACGGGCCTTGGTGACAACTGGAAGAAGTTCATCCCCGAAAAGGACCGCGAGACGATCCAGCGCAACAACATCTACGCCCACACCTGCGCCGTCGGCGAGCCCATCGCCGAGGAGTGCACGCGCGCAATGATGTTTGTCATGCTCTGCCACTTCGGCTCCGGCCATACGGGCATCCGTTTTGAAACGCTCGCGCTGATCCGCGACATGCTCAACGCGGGCATCAGCCCCATCGTCCCCGGTCATGGCTCCGTCGGCTATCTGACGCTCGAGGGCCACATCGGCATGGTGATGATCGGCGAGGGCAAGGCCACCTATCAGGGCGAAACGCTTGACGGCGCAGAAGCGCTCAAGCGCGCGGGACTCAAGCCCGTCGTGCTTTCTTCCAAAGAAGGCCTTATCCTGCTCTCCGGCACCACGTCCGTCACCGCGTTCGCGTCGCTTGCGATCTATGACGCGCAGACGCTCAGCTTGACGGCAGACATTGCGGGCTCTTTCACGCTCGAGGTGCTCAAGGGTACGCTGATGGCTATGGACGAGCGCCTGATGGCCGTGCGCCCGCACCCCGACCAGATCAACACCGCGGCCAACATCCGCGCCATTTTGAAGGACAGCCCCATGCTTGAGCGCTGCCGTGGCCACCGCGTGCAGGACGCGCTGTCCATCCGCTGCATGCCGCAGCTCCACGGCCCGGTCAAAAAGGCCGTCAAGGACGCACAGACGACTCTCGCCATCGAGCTCAACTCGTCCGTCGACAACCCGCTCATCTTCGATGAAGAGGACGGCGGTGCGGTCGCGCTGATGGGCTGCAATGCCGACGGCACCTATGCCGGTATGGCGTCCGACAACCTCTGCATCGCGATCACGGATCTGTGCAAAATGAGCAACAGCCGCATCGACCGCCTGCTCAACAGCTTGGTGAGCGAGCTGCCGGCGTTCCTCAACAAGAACGCCGACTTCAACAACGGTCTCATGATGATCCAGTACGCCTCCGCGGGCCTTCAGGGCGAGCTGCGCATCCTTGCGCACCCTGCCGTGGTCGACAACCTGACCACCTGCGCCAACCAGGAGGACTACGTCAACATGGGCTACAACGCCGCCAAGAAGGCCTATGACTCGATGCACCTCGCCAAGTATATCCTCGCCGCCGAGCTCATCTGCGACGGTCAGGCGCTCGACTGCTATGAGGATAAGCGATGCGCCAAGGGCACGCAGGCTATCTACGACCTGCTCCGCAGCAAGGTGCCCGAGATGGACAACGACATGCCCCTCACGCCGTATCTCGAGGCCGTCGCCCAGCAGATCATCGACCGCGCGTATATCCGCACCGTGGAAGCAAGCGTCGGCGAGTTGAAGTTCTAAAGGAGAATGCCATGAGCGAGCACGAACACGTCCATGAGCACAGCCACGGGCACCCCCATGTGCACGGGCATGTCCATGACGTCGAGCAGACGAAAAAGATCAGCAACCGCCTTGCGCGCGCCATCGGGCACCTCGAATCCATCAAAAAGATGGTGGAGGACGACCGTGACTGCTCCGAGGTGCTGATCCAGCTCGCCGCGGTGGAGTCCGCCATCCGCTCGACCAGCCGCCAGATTTTGCGCAACCACATGGAGACCTGCGTCACCGCCGCCATCCAGCAAAATGACGAGGAGACGCTCTCCGAGCTTTACCGCGCGATCGACGAGCTTCTAAAATGACAAGTGAAAAAACGTCCGGCTGATATTCAGCCAGCTATATCAGCCGGACGTTTTTTATTGGAATGTTCTTCCTTTTGCATAGCGGGCAAAAATGCGCGCAAACTAAGCGCGGCAAACGCCAAAACAATTTTTTGGGAGGACAAATCTATGACCGATCATACCAATAACGGCTGCTCCTGCACGCCCAACACCTCTATTCGCTGCGCCGTGACCAACTGCGCCAACCACTGTAAGGACGCCCAGTACTGCGGTCTGAACGCCATCCAGGTCGGTACGCACGAGGCCAACCCCACCATGGACCAGTGCACCGACTGCCAGAGCTTTAAGAAGCAGTAATTTTTGCAGCCGCCCCTCAGGCGGCCGCTACATAGCATCAAAAAGGCGGTGACAGCATGACGGAAAAGGGCAAATACCGCGTCTGCGGCGCGCTCGCAGGCACGGTGAACGGCTTATTCGGCGGAGGCGGCGGCATTCCGCTCGTCTTTTTGCTGCGCTCGTGGGCAAAACTCTCCGACAAGACGGCACTCGCGACCTGTGTGGCCGTCATCTTCCCGTTCTGCCTTGTGTCGGTGCTCGTGTATGCGTTCCGCGGCGCGCTGCCGCTCGGAGAGGCGCTCCCCTACCTTGTCGGCGGGCTTGCAGGCGGATGGATCGGCGGCAGGCTCTTCAAGGACGTGCCGAACACATGGCTCAAGCGCATTTTCGCGCTGTTTCTGCTCTATGGCGCGGTGAGGTACCTTCTGTGACGGACTGGCTCTTTCCCGCGCTCTGCGGGCTTTTGACGGGAATCCTCTCGTCCTGGGGCGTCGGCGGCGGGACGCTGCTGCTCTTGTGCATGACGCTCTTTTTCGGCGTGGAGCAGCGCACGGCGCAGGCCATCAACCTGCTCTATTTTCTGCCAACCGCAGGCATCTCACTCTTCGCGCATCGCAAAAACGGATATCTCGACAAAGCCGTCCTGCGCGCGGCCATCCCGACCGGCACGCTCTGTGCGCTCGCCGCCGCGTTTTTGACGACAATGGTCGACAGCAGCGTCTTCCGCAAGCCGTTCGGGCTGTTCCTGCTCTACGCGGGGCTGTCGATCCTCTTTGAAAAGAAGAAAAACAGCAAAAAAGAAACGCCGTGACTTTCGTCATGGCGTTTTCGATTCTATTCAGATGCGCAGCGCCGTTTCCAGCGCGATATAGAGCTTGCCGAGGTCGTGGTTCGCGCCGCGAAGATTGGCGACATCGTAGCCGCTCTCCTCCAGAACGTCGCCTGCCTCGAGGAAGTTATAAAGCGCCAAGCCGTAAAAACTGCACACCGCCTGCACACCGGCGAGCTCCATCTCCACGGCGAGACAGCCCTCGCTTCTTCGCTGCGCGACGAGGCCCGCAGTCTCGCGGATCATGGCGTCCGTCGTCCAAACCCGCCCCGTCACGTGTGGGACGCCCAGCTCGGTAAAGATGTCCGAGAGCTTCTGCGCATTCTCGACCGTGATGTAGTCAGACGGCGCGGCGAAATAATACGAGCAGCCCTCGCCGCGGCAACTCTCCGTCGGGACGATGAATTTGCCCCTCGTCGCCTCCCGATTCAAGCTCCCGCAGGAACCGAACATCACGAACTTCGACGCACCGACGATCCAGCTCGCCTCATAGCACTCCGACGCGGCAATCGCCGAGCCGATACCCGAGAGGTAAAACGCGATGTCCTTTCCCTTGTAATTCATGCGGTAAATGGGGATGTTCCCGTTGCACGCGCCGATGAGGCCGATCTTTTCGCAGGGAAAGGCTTCCAGCAAATGCTGATAGATCTTTTGCGAAAACAGGATCAGGCACGTTTCGACAAGGTGCTTTTGTTCGCCATAAAAGTCCCACAGGCTGATGACAGGTTCAGTCTTATCGTCAAAGCAGTCGGTGATCATCTTTTCAGCGCTGGTCCGTCAGTTTTTCGAGCGCGTCTTTTGCGGCCATCTGCTCGGCTTCCTTCTTGCTGCGGCCCGCGCCCTTGCCCACAGCGCCGCCGTTGAGCAGCACTTCAAAATAGAACGTCTTGTCATGGTCGGGGCCGCTCTCACCAAACAGGCGGTAGGAAAGCGTCTGGTTTGGCGTGCGCTGCACGAATTCCTGTAAAATGGTCTTATAGTCGCGGCGCTTTTCCTCGGCGACCTCCTCGCGCTCGGTATCGAGCAACACTCGGTGGATGAGCGCGCTGGCCGCGCTGATGCCGCCGTCAAGATACACCGCGGCAAACACCGCCTCGGTCGCGTCGGCCAGGATAGACGGACGCGTGCGGCCGCCGCAGCTCTCCTCGCCGTTGCCGAGCTTTAAGTATTTTCCAAGCTCCAGGCGCTGCGCGACCTCGTGCAGGCTGTCCTCGCACACGAGCAGCGCGCGGATGCGCGTCAGCTCGCCCTCGGGCGCGGTGGGATGCTTGGCAAACAGATACTCCGCCGTCACAAAGCCGAGCACGCTGTCACCCAGGAATTCCAGGCGCTCGTTGCTGAAAAAGTTTGCGCCGCGGTGCTCGTTGGCATACGAGCTGTGGCGCAGCGCCTCTTCGAGCAGCGCCGGATTTTTGAAATGATATTGCAGCTTTTCTTCCAAGGCCTGCATGGTGTTTCCTCCTGATAAAAGGACGCCCCGCGCAAAGCGGGGCGGCTTTTTTCTTCTTAACCGAGCTTCGTGCTCAGGTAGCGCACGCAGTCGCCCACCGTCTTGAGCGAGGTGAGCTCCTCCTCGGGGATCTCATCGAGCTCAAACTCTTCCTCCATGGCCATCACCAGTTCGACAAGATCCACGGAGTCGGCGCCAAGATCTTCCTCAAAAGAGCTGTCCATCGTGACCTCATCGGGGTCGAGCGCGAACTGCTCGACGATCAGCTTCTGCATCGTTTTGAAAATTTCTTCGGGGCTCATAAGTCTTATACTTCCTCTCACGGTTTTGGTTCTTCCAAATGATACGGCAAAGGCACTGTACTGTCAATACCCATTTTGCCGCTTTTTGGCATTCGCGTTATTCTGCCTTCTGTTCAATACGCATCTTGTCGATATTTTGCGCGATGTCGTCGATGATACCGCTGCGCGCGACCTCCATCGCCTGACGGACCGCATTGCAGATGCCGACCTCACTCGCGCTGCCGTGCGCCTTGACGACCGGCTTCGAGATGCCGAGCAGCGCCGTACCGCCGACCTCGTTCGCGTCGAGCATTTTCTTGAAATCGCCGAGCTGTCCCTTGAGCAGCAGCGCCGCCAGCTTCGTGCCGGTGCTGTGCATCAGCATTTCCTTCAATTTGATGGAAAGAAGCTTGCCCGTGCCCTCGATGCTCTTGAGCATGATGTTGCCGCTGTAGCCGTCGGCGACGATGACGTCGCACTCACCGAGCATCGCTTCCTTGGCCTCAATGTTGCCGGTGAAGTTGAGATGCCCCGCCTCGCCCGCTTCCTTCAGCTTCTGATACGTTTCGCGGCGCAGCGTGTCGCCCTTGCTCTCCTCCGCGCCAATGTTCAGAAGGCCCACGCGCGGTGTTTCAACGCCGAGCACCTTCTGCGCGTAGTAGCTGCCAAGATACGCAAATTGCAGCAGGTATTCGACCGTGCACTCGGCGTTCGCGCCGCAGTCGATGAGCACCGCCTTGCCCTTGGCCGTTGGGATGGTCGGCGCGAGCGCCGCGCGGCGCAGGCCGCGGACGCGCTTGACGAGAAGCGTCGCGCCCGCGAGGAGCGCGCCCGTGCTGCCCGCGCTGACAAAGCCGTCCGCGTCGCCCGCGTGCAGCATATTGAGCCCCACGGTGAGGGACGAATCCTTCTTGTGCTTAAAGGCCGTCGCCGGATCGTCGCAGATCTCGACCACCTCGGTCGCGTTGGCGATCTCCATGCCCTTGGGGAGCTCCTTGCAGCCGCACTGCTGCAGAGCCTTCAAGATCTCTTCCGTTTTTCCGGTCAGGACGATGTCCACGCCGTACTTCTCCTGCACCATCAGCGCGCCCTTGACAGGCGCGAGCGGGGCGAAATCGCCGCCCATGGCGTCGACGATGATCTTCATGGGGGTCACTCTCCTTTCCTGTCACTCAGCACGTCCTCGCGCATCGCGTCGATCTTTTCAAGCGAGCGCGCGGCGAGCTGCGCATTTTTCACGCGCTTGCCGCCCTTGATGCGGTAGCCCAGCGGCGGCATGATACCAAAGTTCACGTTCATCGGCTGAAAGTCCGAGACCGTCGTATCGCTGATGTAAAGCCCCAGCGCCCCGATGGCCGTCTCGCGTGGGAAATCGACGGGCGGTTTGCCTTCGAGTCTTCTTGCCATCTCGATGCCCGCCAGAAAGCCCGAAGCCGCGGACTCGATATAGCCCTCCACGCCGGTCATCTGCCCGGCAAAGGCGATGCGGTCATCCGCGATGAGGCGGTAGTAGCGGTCCAGCATCCCCGGCGAGCGGAGATAGGTGTTGCGGTGCATCACGCCGTAGCGCACAAACTCCGCATCATGCAGCGCGGGGATCATCGAAAACACGCGCTTCTGCTCGGGAAAGCGCAGATGCGTCTGGAAGCCGACAAGGTTATAGACGCTGCCCTGCGCGTTGTCGCGCCGCAGCTGGACGACGGCATAGGGCTCTTTCCCCGTCTTCGGGTCTTGCAGACCGCGCGGCTTGAGGGGGCCGTAGCAGAGCGTATCGTGTCCGCGGCGCGCCATGACCTCGACGGGCATGCAGCCCTCGAAGACGTTTTTATCCTCAAAGCCGTGTACGCTCGCTTCCTCGGCGGTCGTGAGCGCCTGCCAGAAGGCATCGTACTCCTCCTCCGTCATCGGGCAGTTGATGTAGTCCGCCGTCCCCTTGTCGTAGCGCGAGGCGAAAAACGCCGAATCCATGTCGACGCTCTCAAACGTCACGAGCGGCGCGGCGGCATCGAAAAAGTTCAGCGTGTGCCCGTCGCCGATCTTTTCGGCGATGGCGGCGGCGAGCGCGTCGCTCGTCAAGGGGCCCGAGGCGATGATGACGTTCCCCTCGGGGATGGCCGTCACCTCGCCGGGGACAACCGTGATATTGGGATGCGAACGGATCTTCTCTGTCACGAGCTTTGAAAAGCCGTAGCGGTCGACCGCCAGCGCGCCGCCCGCCTCCACGCGCGTCGCGTCCGCGCAGGCAAGGATCAGCGAATCGAGGCGGCGCAGCTCCTCTTTGAGAAGGCCGACCGCGTTTTCGATCTGGTCCGAGCGCAGCGAATTCGAGCAGCAAAGCTCGGCAAAATCCGCCGTGTGGTGCGCGGGGGTGGTCTTTTCGGGTTTCATTTCATGCAGCGTCACGGCGATGCCGCGCTGCGCGAGCTGCCAGGCAGCCTCGCAGCCGGCAAGGCCGGCGCCGATCACAGTTACTTGCATCAGTTCTCTTCTTTCTCCGCGGTCTTTTTGGCCGCGGACTTGGCGGTCGTCTTCTTAGCGGCCGCCTTTTTCGTGGTCGCGGTCTTCTTTGCCGCCGTCTTTTTTGTGGGCTTTTCTGCACCATCCTCGGCTGCGGCCTTCTTTGTCGTTTTCTTCGCTGCGGCGGTCTTCGTCGCGGTCTTCTTGGTGCTCGCCGCTTTTGTGCTCGTTTTCTTTGCGGTGGTGCTCTTCTTAGCCGTCGTCTTCCTGGCGGCGGTCTTCTTTTCCGCGGTCTCCGCCGCATCGGCGGCTTCGGCGCTCTCCGCGCCCTCTTCCGCGGTCTCGGTGGTCTTCTTTTTCACATAGCCGCGCTGGTCCTCCGGCACAAAGCGCGAACACGCGGGGTTGATGCAGTACGGGCGCTTAAAGCCCTTGCCCGCCTTTTTGAACATCGTCTGGCCGCACTCGGGGCAGTCGTCCTTCGTCGGCACATCCCAAGTCATGAAGTCGCACTTCTTCTCGGGATCGCTGCTGGTGGAGAATTCGCAGGCATAGTACGTGTACTGCTTGTTCGTCTTCTTGCTCACGCCGGTGCGCTTCATCATGCGCCCGCCGCACTTGGGACAGCGGCCCGGCATTTCGATGACAAGGGGCTTGGTGAACGTGCACTCAGGGTAGCCCGGGCAGGCAAGGAAGCGGCCAAAGCGCCCGCTCTTGATGACCATGTTGCGGCCGCAGACGTCGCACTTCTCCTCGCTGACCTCATCGGGGACCTTGAGTCTCACGCCCTCAAGCGCCTTCTCGGCGTTCTCAAGGTCGCGCTCAAAGCCGCCGTAGAAGTCGCGGATGACGTCCTTCCACGCGGTCTTGCCCTCTTCGACGGTATCGAGCTTTTCCTCCATGCGGGCGGTGAACTTCATGTCCACGATGTCGGGGAAGCGCTCTTCCATCAGGCCCGTCACCACCTCGCCGAGCGGCGTAGGACGCAGGTATTTTCCGTCCTTGATGACGTATTCGCGGTCTAAGATCGTCGAGACCGTCGGCGCGTAGGTCGACGGGCGGCCGATGCCGTTCTGCTCCATCGCGCGGATGAGCGTCGCGTCCGTGTAGCGCGCGGGCGGCTGAGTGAAGTGCTGGAGCGGCGTATATGCCTCGAGCGTCAAGCCCTGCCCCTCGACGAGCGGCGGCAGCGTGCCCTCCTTTTCCTCCTTGCTGTCGTCGTCGCGGGATTCCTCGTAAACGGCGGTGTAGCCGGAGAATTTCAAGTTGCTCGCGCTCGCGTGGAACTCGTGTCCGCCCGCCATGATCTGCGCGCTCACGCTGTCATACACGGCGTTCGCCATCTGGGAGGCCAAAAAGCGGCTCCAGATCAGGCGGTACAGGCGGTACTGCTCGCCGGTCAGGTCTTTTTTCACCATCTCCGGCGTCCAGTTCACGTTGCTGGG
>OIXH01004070.1_pt1 | contig 12248 bp, 11 predicted proteins | sample 1587741 | NCBI WGS metagenome assembly OIXH01 (sample SAMEA3888916, study PRJEB22519) | human gut metagenome | biome: human gut; feature: human-associated habitat; material: faeces | place: Denmark | collected 2011 | reverse complement strand
CCAATAAGATTTTTGTAAAAGGCGGTATTGTTTTGGACGGAGATAAAATTATGCGGGTTTATGAAGAAGAGGATGCTCCGAAGCTGACGGGGAATGTGATTGACGGTAAAGGAAATTATGCAATCCCGGGACTGATCGATCTGCATTTTCATGGATGTAAGGGAGATGATGTTTGCGATGGTGACAAAGAAGCTCTGGGACGGATTGCTGAATATGAGGCATCCGTAGGCGTTACCGCAATCTCTCCGGCTACCATGACTTTACCAGTAGAAGAGCTGGAACATGTCCTCGAAGTTGCCGCAGAATATAAGAAAGAAACAAATGATTTCCGGAAGGCAGATCTGGTTGGCATTAATATGGAAGGCCCGTTTATCAGCCATGTGAAAAAAGGTGCTCAGGATGAAAAAAATATTCTTCCTTGCAGTGTGGAAATCTGTGACCGGTTCTTGAAAGCATCCAATGGGCTTGTGAAATTTATCGGGCTGGCTCCGGAAGAGAGCAGTAATGCAATTGAATTCATTCAGGAAGTAAAAGACCGGGTGAATGTTTCCCTTGCGCATACCAATGCTGATTATGAAACTGCAGCGACTGCATTCGCGGCCGGGGCCAATCATGCGGTTCATCTGTACAACGCAATGCCTGAATTTACGCACCGGAAGCCGGGCGTAGTAGGGGCAGTATTTGACAATAAGCATGTAATGGCAGAAATTATCTGCGATGGGATACACATCCATCCAGCAACGATCCGGGCAACATTCCGGATGATGGGAGCAGACCGCATGCTCTTGATCAGTGACAGTATTCGGGCAACGGGAATGCCGGATGGTCAGTATACTCTCGGCGGGCAGGATGTAAAAGTGGTTGGAAAGAGGGCTACGCTTGGAAATACTGACACAATTGCAGGATCCGCAACAAACCTGATGGATTGTATGAGAACTGCGGTGAAACAGATGGGATTGCCTTTAGAAGTAGCTGTAGGCTGTGCAACTATCAATCCAGCCAGAAGTCTGGATACAAGAATTTATGCGGCATATCCTCATTTTTTCTCAAAAGCCCAGCAGAAATTGGCAAGGGAGTAGCGTAAACTGAGCCACTGCGAACCAGGGGAGTAACCGTTATAAAAAGCAAAAGAAGAAAGCGGCACGGATCCATACACATGTCGCACATCAGCGAAAGGATTTTTTGCATAAGGAGCCGAGGAAGATAGCCAATTCCTATGATATCGTGTGCATGTGGAAATCGAATGGACCGGGATCAAAACGCAGCAATCAGTATATGCAGGGAAGGTATTCGAATATCTGGAATGATGCCGGATATAGAAAAGAAAATTTTGTGATCTTTGCGACAAAAATTCCAATAATATCATTCTAATAAAACTGTGGGACACACGGGGATAGCTCGCTTATGCTTTGCCCTATAGGGCAATCGAACGAGAAACTCCCATTTCAAGCATTGGCTAAGTGGCGGAAGTATGTCACCCATATCATTTTGTGCATATTCTATCTCATAAAAGATATGGAGTTTTCCCACATATTTTTGTATAGTAGTTACAACGTATTGAAAGGGCAGGATGACAAAGACTATTATATGAAAAGGGGATTAAAATGGAAGAGAAGACATACCTGAAATGGCATAACAAAGTGGGGTACGGAAGCGGTGATATCGCAGGAAACGTAGTTTATGCGTTCCTGTCATCTTTTGTCATGATTTATCTGACAAATACAATTGGCTTAAATTCAGGAATTGTTGGCACATTAATTGCAGTATCCAAATTATTTGATGGTATAACAGATATCTTTTTTGGAACCATGATCGACCGGACAAAGAGCAAAATGGGTAAGGCAAGACCCTGGATGTTTTATGGTTTCTTTGGCTGTGCTATCACGCTCTACGGAGTTTTTGCAATTCCTACTAATATGGGTAAAACCGCGCAGTATGCCTGGTTCTTTATTTGCTATACCCTGTTAAATGCAGTATTCTATACTGCAAACAACATTGCATATGCAGCACTGACTTCGCTGGTAACAAAGAACAGCAAAGAACGAGTGCAGATGGGTTCTTTCCGTTTCATGTTTTCCTTTGCTACAAACCTTGCGATTCAGTCTATTACTGTTGGAGCCGTTGAATATCTTGGAAATGATGCAGCAGCATGGAGAATCATTGCGCTCATTTACTGTGTGATCGGTATCATCACCAATACGCTTGCTGTATTTTCCGTAAAAGAACTTTCAGAAGAAGAATTAAAGTCCAATAGTTCCATGGGAATTGAGGATGACGAGCTTACCTTTAAGCAGACCGTAAAACTGCTGTTTGCAAACAAGTATTTTTCCATGATCTGTGTGATCTACATTCTGCAGCAGCTTCGTGCGGCAATGGTAAATGTGGGAATCTTCTTTATGACCTATGTTCTTTTAAATAAGAACTTATTTGGTGTGTTCTCATGGGCAAACAATATCCCTCTGATCATTGCACTGGCCATTACACCAATGCTGGTTGCAAAAGCAAATGGAATGTACAAGCTGAACAAATACAGCTATGTATTTGCAAGCTTCTCCCGTCTGCTGGTAGTGTTTGCAGGTTATATGGGAAGTATCCCGCTGATGCTGCTATTTATTGCAATGACCTCTTTAGGTGAAGGTCCGTGGCAGGGAGATATGAGTGCTGTTATTGCACAGTGTTCCGAGTATACCTATTTAAAGAGCGGAAAACGTATTGATGGTTCCATGTTCTCCTGCACTTCCATGGGTATTAAACTCGGTGGCGGTATCGGTATTGCCCTTTCCGGATGGTTGCTTGATATCAGCGGATACATCAATATGGATAATGCTGTTCAGCCGGCCAGCTGTATCAAAATGATGTACTTTATGTACCTCTGGCTGCCATTTATCTTTGATATCATCATTACGGTTATCCTTTCCTTCTTAAATGTGGAGGGTGCAAACCGCGAATTAATTGAAAATATGCAGGAATCATAAATCAATAGCCTCTAAAGTTTTCTTTAGGGGCTTATTTTAGAAAAGGAGAAGATAGAACATGAATGCAGATATGAAATGGTTGGATAATCCGGAAGTATTCCGGGTAAATCAGCTGGAAGCGCACAGCGATCATACTTATTATGAAAGCTATGAAGCACTGGAAAAGAAGGAAAACGCACTGATCCAGTCTTTAAATGGACAGTGGGAATTTGCTTTCAGTAAGAATGTTAAGAGCAGACCGGAAAACTTCTATGAAGAGGATTTTGATGCGAAAAACTTTGATAAGATCATGGTGCCGGGCCATATTGAACTGGCTGGATATGATAAGATCCGCTACATCAATACCATGTACCCATGGGAGGGAAAAGAATACCGCAGAGGCGCCTACAGCATGGAGAGCACCGGAGACGGAGCCGGAATGTTCAGCGAAGCTGAGTATAATCCGGTAGGTTCCTATATCAAACGCTTTGATCTGGATCCGGAGCTGTGTTCTAAGAGAGTCCGTATCTGCTTTGAAGGCGTGGAAGAGGCAATGTATCTGTGGCTGAACGGTCAGTTCGTAGGATATGCAGAGGATAGCTTTACTCCTTCCGAGTTTGATCTGACACCATTCATCCGGGAAAAGGGCAATGTACTGGCGGTACAGGTGCATAAGATGAGTACGGCAGCATTTCTGGAAGATCAGGATTTCTTCCGCTTTTTTGGAATTTTCAGAAACGTTACCCTGCGTGCGGTTCCTAAGATCCATCTGGAGGATGTGTGGTTCCGCCCGGAATTGTATAAGGATAATGCGAGCGGCAAATTATCCGTAAATCTGAAAGTATCCGCACCTGAGAACCGGAAAATCAATGCCCGGTTTGTGTTAAAGGATCAGGAAGGCAGTGTTGTGCTGGAAAAATCTGCTGCCCTGCAGGAGAAAAACGGAATCTACACTGAAGAAATTCAGACAGATGATGCGCAGGTAAAAGCCTGGGACAACCATCACCCGTATCTCTACCATGCATATGTGGAGCTGACGGATGAAAACGGAAATCTGGCTGAAGTAGTACCGTATGACATCGGCTTTAGACGGATCGATGTGATCGACAAGGTGATCCATTTAAATGGGAAACGCCTGGTCCTGACCGGTGTGAACCGTCACGAGTGGAGCCCTAAAACAGGCCGCTGCATCAGTATGAACGAAATGAAATCCGATATTGAATGCATCTTAAGAAATAATATCAATGCCGTGCGCACCTGCCATTATCCGGATCAGATCCCGTGGTATTATATGTGCGACGCAGCAGGAATCTATATGATGGCTGAAAATAACTTAGAAAGCCACGGAACCTTCCAGAAGCTTGGTGCGATCGAACCTTCCTGCAACGTGCCGGGATCAATCCCGCAGTGGAAAGAGGCTGTGGTAGACAGAGCCAGAAGCAACTTTGAAACGTTTAAAAACCATACCGCCATTTTATTCTGGTCCCTGGGAAATGAGTCCTATGCTGGGGATGATATCGAGGCCATGAACACCTATTATAAAGAGAAACAAGACGGCCGCCTGATCCATTATGAAAGCTCCTTCTATAACAGAGCTTATGAAGACACAATTTCCGATGTGGAAAGCCGTATGTATGCAAAGCCGTATGAGATCGAAGAATATTTGGACCATGATCCGAAGAAGCCTTACCTCTTATGTGAGTTCATGCATGACATGGGAAACTCCATGGGTGGACTTGGCACCTATATGCACCTGATTGATAAATATGACATGTACCATGGTGGATTTATCTGGGACTTTATTGATCAGGCTCTTTATGTGAAGGATGAAGTTACGGGGAAAGAAGTGCTCCGCTATGGTGGAGACTTTGATGACAGACCTTCCGATTATGAATTTTCAGGAGATGGAATTGTATTTGCAAACCGTGTGGAGAAGCCGGCTATGCAGGAAGTGAGGTATTATTATGGTTTATACAGATAATGGGAAATTGAGAGTGGTCTATGGTGATTATGTGCTCGGTGTACACGGAAAAGGGTTCGACTATACGTTCTCTTATGCTCAGGGCGGTCTGGAGTCTATTGTAAAAAACGGCTATGAATGGCTGTACCGTTGCCCGAAGCCGACCTTCTGGAGAGCACTGACAGATAACGACCGGGGAAGCAAATTCCATATTAAAAGCGGCAGCTGGATGGCAGCAGATACGTTTATCGACTGTCAGAATGTCGAAGTCATCATGGACGGTGAAATGCAGAAGCAGTATGCTCCGGACAATAACGTTTATGGTGGCGATGTATCTGCAGATGAGATCATTGTAAAATTCACCTATAAGACCATCAGCAATCCTTCCGCGACGGTTCTGGTAAGCTATACTGTGACCGGAAACGGAAAGATCAGAGTGGATGTAGAATACCACGGAGTAAAGGGTCTCCCGGAGCTTCCTGTGTTTGGCATGAGATTCATTATGCCGACACTTGCAGACAGCTACATGTATGAGGGCTTATCCGGAGAAACCTATCCGGACCGGAAAGCAGGCGCTGTAAAAGGGGTATATCAGGTGAGTGATTTAAGCCTTACCCCATACCTTGTTCCGCAGGATTGTGGAATGCATATGGATACGGACTGGCTGGAGGTTACGAGATATACGAGCCTTGATAACAGCAGAAGAGATTATTTTTTACAGATCTTAAGAATTGAAAAAACAGATGAGCCGTTTGCTTTTTCCTGCCTGCCATATACAGCAGAAGAGATTGAAAACGCAACACACCATGAAGAACTGCCGCCGGCAAGAAGGACTGTTCTGTGCGTTTGTGGCGCAGTAAGAGGTGTTGGTGGAATTGACAGCTGGGGAAGTGACGTGGAGGAAGCATACCGTATCAATGCAGAAAATGTTATTTCCTATTCCTTTGCCATCTGCTAAGCCTCCGCGCAATCGGAAAAATAACCATCGTGTGAAACGAAATGGAAACATCTGTGTATTGTATGGGGAATGAAAAATGAATCTGGAAGAACGTATAAAAGCAGGCATGCTGTTTTATGAATCCGGGCATGTAGATCCGGTCAATCAGGAGATAGAAGAACGCCTGGAAAATGAGCGGAAAGACTGCAAAGAATGGATGTTTGATTATAATCACTGCAGACCGGGAGATCAGGATCGGCGGCTAAAAATTTTAAAGGAACTGCTTGGTTCTTGTGGGGATCATGTGTATATCGAAGATGGGCTCCATATGTCCTACGGGAAGCATGTATATTTAGGTGATTATTTCTATGCAAATTTTAATCTGACAATCATTGATGATGGAGAGGTACACATTGGAGACCTGACAATGATCGGCCCCAATGTGACCATCTGCACAACTGGGCATCCGGTCGATCCCCACTACAGGGAAATGGCAGCGCATTACTCCCTACCGATCTATATTGGTAAAAATGTGTGGATCGGCAGTAATGCTGCCATTTTGCCGGGTGTTTCCATTGGCGATAATACCGTGATCGGGGCCGGCAGTGTGGTAACAAGGGATATTCCGGCCAATGTAGTAGCAGTAGGAAATCCCTGCAGGGTTTTAAGAGAAATCAGTGATCGGGATAAAGAGTATTATTTCCGGGATATGAAAGTAGATTTCCCGTATGTATCAGAAAAGAAAATGGATTAAGACAGAACCAGAAATGGCTTTCGGAAAGCAAAAGGTGGATGGATTATGAGAACGAACAAGATCATTGAGGCAATCCATGAAGGACGGCTGGATGAACGATTAACTGAGATTTATGCGGATCCGTATATTATCCCGTATGAAAAAAAGCGTTATGAGCAGGCACTTTACCAGTATAATGCCACGTTCGGTGCGGATGAAGTAGAGATATTCAGTGCACCGGGCAGAAGCGAGATCGGAGGAAACCATACGGATCATCAGCACGGGGAAGTGCTGGCAGCATCCATTAACCGAGATGCCATTGCCATAGTCAAAAAGTTAAACCGGCCGAGGGTAACGATTTTATCGGATGGCTATGCATCGGAAATTACGGTCGATATTGATGATCTGGATAAGCGTAAATCCGAGGAGGGAACAACCGCTGCACTGATCCGTGGCGTTCTCGCGAAGATACAGATCAACGGATACAGCATAGGTGGATTTCAGGCGTATATTACAAGCGATGTGTTAATTGGCGCCGGTTTATCCTCTTCCGCAGCGTTTGAGACACTGATTGGAACGATCGTTTCTTACCTTTATAACAATAATGAAATATCCGCGGTAGAAATCGCGAAAATTGGCCAGTATGCGGAAAATGTTTATTTTGGCAAGCCATGCGGACTGATGGATCAGATGGCATGTTCTGTTGGAAGCCTGGTCCATATTAATTTTGCTGATGTGAAACGTCCAAAAATCGAGCAGGTACAGCTTGACCTGGATGCTCATGGATACAGCTTATGTATCACCGATACAAAGGGTTCTCACGCAGATTTAACCCCGGATTATGCAGCAATCCCACAGGAAATGAAGCAGGTTGCCGAATTCTTTGGTAAAGAAGTGTTGGGTGAGGTATCCAAACAGGAGATTCTGAGAGACATACCACAGATTCGGGAAAAAGCCGGTGACCGAGCGCTTCTTCGGGCCATTCATTTTATGAATGAGAATGAAAGAGTGCGGCAGGAAGCGGAAGCATTAAAACAGGATCATTTTTCAGAGTTTCTGGAACTGGTAAAAGAATCCGGGAATTCTTCTTATAAATATTTGCAGAATGTCTATACCAGCCGGTATATCCGCCATCAGAACCTTTCGGTAGCGCTGGCTGTAAGTGACATGGTTTTGGGCAAACAGGGAGCCAGCCGGGTGCATGGCGGCGGGTTTGCAGGAACAATTCAGGCATTTGTTCCAGAGAATATGGTGGAAGATTACCGGGAAGCAATGGAAGATATATTCGGTGAAGGCACCTGCCAGGTGCTTAAGATCCGTAAATACGGTGGTGTGAAAGTTTTATAGAAGGAGGACATGAAGATGGGTAGTATTTTGGTATTAGGTGGAGCCGGTTATATCGGATCTCACACGGTATATGAGCTGATCGATGCAGGAGAAAATGTTGTAATTGTTGATAATCTTCTTACTGGATTTAGGAAAGCTGTTCATCCAGAAGCTAAATTTTACCAGGGTGATATCCGGGACAGAGCTTTTATGGATTCTGTATTTGAAAAAGAAGATATCGACGGTGTCATTCACTTTGCAGCAAGTTCCCAGGTCGGGGAAAGCATGAAGGACCCGCTTAAGTATTACAGTAATAATTTATGCGGTACCGAGGTGCTTTTGGAGAGCATGGTGGCCCATGGAATTGATAAGATCGTCTTTTCATCCACAGCGGCAACGTATGGAGAGCCTGAGAGCATTCCAATCCTGGAAACCGATCCGACTGTTCCGACCAACTGCTATGGCGAAACGAAGCTGTCCATGGAAAAAATGTTCCACTGGACCTCCATCGCACACAATTTAAGATATGTTTCCCTGCGCTACTTTAATGCCTGTGGTGCGCATCCGAATGGAAAAATTGGTGAGGCCCATAATCCGGAAACACACCTGATCCCGCTGATCCTTCAGGTACCGAACCACCAGAGAGAGTATATTTCCATCTTTGGAAACGATTACGATACAAAAGACGGCACCTGCGTGCGTGACTACATCCATGTAAATGATCTTGCCCAGGCCCACATTCTGGCAATGAACTATCTGCGAAATGGCGGAAAGAGTGATATCTTTAACCTTGGAAACGGAGTCGGTTTTACCGTGAAAGAGGTTGTGGAAACGGCCAGAGAAGTGACCGGTCATCCAATTCCTGCAAAGGAAGAAGCACGAAGAGCCGGAGATCCGTCCACGCTGATCGCTTCCAGCGGAAGAGCGAAAGCTATCCTGGGATGGAAACCGCAGTATGCGGATCTGAAAGTAATCATCGAAACAGCATGGAAATGGCATCAGGCCCATCCGCATGGGTACAAAGCTGATTAAAGGGGGAAGATTGCTATGATCAATACACAGATCAATGAACTTGTGGCTTATGGCTTAAAATGTGGTCTGGTATTAAAGGATGATCAGATTTTTGTGACAAATCAGTTATTAGACCTCTTTCGTCTTTCGGAGTTTCATGAAGAAGAAATCCTGAAAAGCCGGCCATTAGCTGAAATTCTGGAGAATATGGTCTCTTATGCTCACCAGCAGGGGATCCTGGAAGAAGATACCATTACATGGAAAGATTTATTTGATACCAGGATCATGGGGCTGTTAACTCCGCTTCCGTCTGTCGTCAGAGCCCGGTTCCGAAGCCTTTACCAGGAAGACAGCAAAAAGGCCACAGATTATTTCTATAAATTGAGCCAGGATACGAACTATATTCGTACAGACCGCATCGCAAAAGATGAAAAATGGGTAACGGATACCGAGTATGGCCCGATTGATATTACCATTAACCTGTCTAAGCCGGAAAAAGATCCGAGAGATATTGCCCGGGCCGGCGCGGTGAAAAGTACTGGATATCCGAACTGCCTCTTATGCAAAGAGAACGAAGGGTTTGCAGGAAACCTTTCTCATCCGGCAAGGCAGAACCACCGGGTGATCCCGATCAAACTGGGCGGAGAACAGTATTTCCTACAGTATTCTCCGTATGTTTACTACAATGAACACTGCATCATTTTCAATGAAGCGCACCGGCCAATGAAGATTGACCAGGCTGTATTTAAGAAACTGCTGGAATTTGTAAAGATGTTTCCGCACTATACGGCCGGCTCCAATGCGGACCTTCCGATTGTCGGCGGTTCCATTTTAAGCCACGATCATTTTCAGGGCGGCGGCTACGTTTTTGCAATGGCCAAGGCACCTTATGAGAGTGAATTTGTCATTCCGGGCTATGAGGATCTGACTGCAGGTATCGTGAGATGGCCTATGTCCGTTATCCGGTTAAGAGGAACTGATACAGAGCGGATCGCTCTGGCAGCAGACCATATCCTTACCGCATGGCGTGGGTATACCGACAAGGAAGCCTTCATTTTTAGTGAAACAGATGGAACACCGCACAATACGATCACTCCGATTGCAAGAATGCATGAAGATCTGTATGAATTGGATCTGGTACTTCGAAACAACATTACAACGGACGAGTGCCCGTGGGGCGTATACCATCCGTCAGCAGACCTTCACCATATCAAAAAGGAAAATATTGGCCTGATCGAAGTAATGGGACTGGCTGTTTTGCCGGCGCGGCTGAAAAAGGAAATGGCGCTTCTGGAACAATATATCCTTGAAAAACAGGATATCCGCAGCAATCCGGAGATTGAAAAGCATGCGGACTGGGTAGAAGCATGGATTGGATCCTATGAAATAACAGAGGAGAACATTCATACCATTCTGCAGAAAGAAATTGGAAAAGTCTTTGTCCGGGTTCTGGAATGTGCCGGTGTATATAAGAATACAGAAGAGGGCAGAATTGCTTTTGGAAGGTTCATTAAAACCTTATAACCCCTTACAAAAAGCAGTTGGACATCAAGCGTTTGAATTTCATAATTAAAAATCCCCTTTCCATTAAAAGACTTCACAGAGTTGGCCTGTACAGCGTCATCTTTGTGAAGTTTTTTGCTAGGGCTTGCGCAGGCAGAGTATATTTGCTAGAATTAAGAACAAATGTTTGAAAAATAAAGAAATAGCTTCCGGAAGCTTGAGATTTTTGAACCAGAAACAAAAAAGGACTGATTATATATGCAGAAGAAAATGATACTAAAAAGTAATATGCGGGTGTATTTTGATATGGATGGGACGATTGCAAAATGGCGCGATGTTCCAGTGGAGGAAAGCAGAAAACCCGGATATTATACAGACCTGGAGCCAGAAACAGAATTATTGGATTTTTTAGGTGCTGCTCTGGAAGCAGATGAGAATATGAATATCCTTTCCTCATACTATACAGATACCAGAGCGCTTTTAGAAAAGAAAAAGTGGCTGGATAAGTACCTGCCGGGAATCAGCTCTTCGCACTGTCTATTTGTCCCTTATGGAAAGAATAAGGCAGAATTTGTTGAGACCATGCTGCACCGGAAACTGGGAAAAATGGATATTCTGGTGGATGATCATACACCAAACTTGAAACGATGGGAAACGGCCGGAGGTACAGGCATAAAATGGCTGAACGGAATTAATGGAAAGAATGGCCGGTTTGAAGGTATTCGGGTAGGCAGTGTAGAGGAGCTGAAAGTAGCATTCGATAAGATTGCAGATAGAAAAGCGGTTGGATAATAGAAACAGGGGTTCATTCGTAATACAACGGAATACACGGGGAAGCATATGCCAAAAGCGAAATGGAAGCTGAATGCCATATACATATCAGAAAGACTGTAGGAGAGTTTTCGGCCTATCTCCCGCAGCGCTCTGACCACGGTGGTTGTGTCCATGGTTACGGAAAGACAACCGCGGTAAACTGGTATCTGGCTGAGCACACCAGGACAGAAACCTTAAAGGTTATCCGCATCAGCGTTTATTCCGATAATCTTGCCATCTTTTGGAGAAGTGTGCAGGATGCTTTTGCCCGCGCTGGTTTTGTATTTTTACGTGATTATATCTGCCCGGAATAGCCCGAACCATACGGAACTGGCTGTCTACGTGCACCGGTGCGGAACCAATCTTTCTGAAGCGCAGGTTGAAAGCCTGCTTTATTCCAGCGAGGGGGTCCGCGGTTTATCCGAATCTGCTGACACTTTCTGAGTACGGTGTATTGCCGGGACGCACTTCCGATATTTATACCACATTTACCGCGGCTATGATTGATCCGCTGCCAGAGAAGCAGCGGGAGTTTTTGGCAGTCATGGGTCTGGCCGATGAATTTACAGTGGAAATGGCACAGCTTATTACTGGGGATGCGCAGGCAGGACAGACGATTTCTACGCTGACGGAACAGAATGCCTTTGTAAAGCGGCTACCGGATGGCATTACATACCGTTTTCATCACATGATGAAGGAATGTGCGGAGCACAGCTTTCTGGTTCTGAGTGCAGAAACACAGAAGTTTTATTGGGCGCGGTTTGGCCTGTGGTATGAAACGAGGAAATATTCGGTGAATGGAAAAACATACCGGTACAGCAGCCGTCAGTCAGTTTCCAGTAAACGAGATGTGGGAAAGCAGGTGGTTGGATATTATAAGCCAGACCGGCCGGATCTCATCACGGAAAACCGCCCAAGAAAGCCAGTGTTTGGTGGATTCTTATATTTCTACGGAGCTGTGATCTGTCTGTTTTTCGGAATTATGTCATTTACTGGAATGTGATGGCCAGA
>OIXH01004069.1_pt1 | contig 12249 bp, 10 predicted proteins | sample 1587741 | NCBI WGS metagenome assembly OIXH01 (sample SAMEA3888916, study PRJEB22519) | human gut metagenome | biome: human gut; feature: human-associated habitat; material: faeces | place: Denmark | collected 2011 | reverse complement strand
CCTATCGTGGCGGCAAGCCGCCCTACCGTAGTTTGCATTACCGCCCATTGCATGGGCGGTGCATGGCTGCAAGCTTTGCTTGCAATGTATACTCATATAAACTACAATTTATCGCAATTTGCAATAGTTTTTCTATTAACTTTAAATCCGGAGGCAAGCTTTTAATAAAACACATAATTAATTGGCTATGCGACACATTTATTTACGGATAATAACAGACCTCTCCCGAAGGAGAGATCCGCTTTTTACAACAGTTCAAATGCGCCGGTATACAGCTGATAATATCTGCCCTTTTGGGCAATCAGGTCGTTATGGCTGCCGCGCTCTATAATCTCACCGTTTTCAAGCACCATTATTGCGTCCGCATTCCGAACGGTTGAAAGCCTGTGAGCTATTACAAACGTTGTTCTACCCTTCATCAGCCCATCCATACCCTTTTCTATCAGAGCTTCGGTTCTCGTATCTATCGAGCTTGTCGCCTCGTCAAGGATAAGCACCGGCGGGTCGGCAACCGCTGCACGTGCGATTGCGATGAGCTGTCTCTGCCCCTGGCTGAGATTTGCTCCATCAGCAGTCAGCTGAGTATTGTACCCGTCGGGCAGATGCGTTATGAACCAGTGTGCATTGGCAATCTTTGCAGCTTTAATTACTTCTTCATCGGTTGCATCGAGCTTTCCGAATCGGATATTGTCCATTACCGTGCCGGTAAACAGATGTGTATCCTGAAGCACCATACCGAGCGAACGCCTAAGGTCGTCTTTCTTAATCTTGTTTATATTTATTCCGTCATACTTTATCTTTCCGTCCGGCACGTCATAGAAGCGGTTTATCAGATTGGTTATGGTGGTCTTTCCGGCGCCTGTCGAGCCGACAAAGGCTATCTTCTGACCCGGTTGGGCATAGAGCGAAACGTCGTTAAGCACTGTTTTCTTGCCGTCATAGCTGAAGGTCACGTGCTCAAATTCAACCTCACCCTTAAGAGGCGCATATTCGACTGAACCGTTATTAAGAATCTGCTTCCATGCCCAATGCCCGGTTCTGTGAGCAACCTCATGCACTGTGCCGTCCTCATCAATTACAGCGTTAATGAGAGTTGCCTTTCCGTCGTCTGTCTCCGTCTCCTCGTCAAGGAGCTCAAATATTCTCTCAGCCCCTGCCATTGCATTCAGTATTGAGTTAACCTGCTGCGACATCTGGGTTATCGGCTGGGAGAACGAGCGTGTATATTGCAGGAACGCAATCAATGCGCCGATACTGAGCGCAAACAGTCCCTCGTTTGTGTTTCCGCTGATAATCGTCAGATATGCGCCGATTATTGCGGTAAGCGCATAGTGTATGTTCGCAAGATTACCCATAATCGGCATGAGGATATTTGCAAAAGTATTTGCGTTTGCGGCAGTACCGGCAAGCGAATTATTTATTTGACAGAACTTCCGCTTTGACTTATCCTCATGGCAGAAAACCTTAACAACCTTCACGCCCTCAATCATCTCTTCGGTATAACCGTTGACCGCGCCGAGAGCGTTCTGCTGTTTTCTGAAATACAAAGCCGAACGCTTGCCGATAAATTTAATAATCGCAAGCATCAATACCAGTATGGCAATAACCAGCAGTGTCAGTACCGGACTTAACACAATCATCATAATAAACACAGATACAACCGTGATAGCAGATGATATAAGCTGCGGTATACTCTGTGACAGCATCTGTCGGAGCGAGTCGGCGTCGTTTGTATAGCGGCTCATTATATCACCGTTTGAATTTGTGTCGAAATACTTTATCGGCAGCTTCTGCATATGCTTAAACATCTGATTTCGTATTGTGTACAGCGTTCCGCAGGATATACCAACCATTATTCGGTTATAAACCCATGTAGAAAAAGCACCGATAATATAAATTCCGAGCATCAACAGTATCTGCAATATAAACGGAACCAAATTGACATGCTCCTGTCCGATAAACGGAACGATATAATCATCTATAACCGGCTTAAGCAGGTATGTACCGTAGACATTCGCTCCGCTTGAAATAATAACGCACACAACAACCGCAAGCAGTTTAATCTTATATTGCTTGAAATACGAAAACAACCTTGCTGCTGTCTTTTTTGTGTTTTTAGGCTTCTTCATTACGCCTTGTTTTCCCGGATGTCCCATCGGCGGCATATTACTCAGCTCCTTTCTGCTGTGATTCATATACTTCACGGTATATATCGTTATTCCTGAGCAGCTCCTCATGAGTTCCAACTCCATTGATACGACCGTTATCCATAACCACAATCTTATCTGCATGCTCAATCGAACTGATGCGCTGCGCAATAATTATTGTTGTCGTGTCAGACAGCTTTCTTGCAAACGCGTCACGGATCTTTGCATCGGTTGCTGTGTCAACAGCACTTGTACTATCGTCAAGGATTATTATCTTAGGCTTTCTGAGAAGCGCACGTGCGATACACAGCCTCTGCTTCTGACCGCCGGAAACGTTAACTCCGCCCTGACCCAAATTGGTGTTATATCCGTCAGGGAATGACATGATAAAGTCATGCGCCTGTGCGTCCTTACACGCCTCGATAATCTCCTCATCCGTTGCATTCTCGTCACCCCAGCGCAGATTGTCAAGTATAGTACCGCTGAACAGCACGTTTTTCTGTAGCACCATTGAGACCTCTCCCCTCAAGTGATCAAGCTTGTATTCACGCACGTCATGACCTCCGACAATAACTCTGCCCTGAATAACATCGTGCAATCTCGGTATAAGCTGAACAAGCGAGGTCTTCGACGAACCTGTACCGCCGATAATTCCAACCGTCTCGCCCGACTTAATATCAAGGTTTATGTGACGTACGGCACAGTTCATTATGTCGTTGTGATAACTGAAAGCAACGTCATCAAACTTTATTGAGCCGTCTTCAAGTCTTAAATCCTCATTGGCGTTTTCATCTGTTATATCTATTTTTTCGTTTAAAACTTCAACAATTCTGTCCCCGCTCGCCTTTGAATTAACAAGCATAACGAAAACCATTGAAACCATCATGAGAGACATAAGGATCTGAGTAACATATGTAATAAAGCTGGTAAGCTGACCTGTCTGCATATCGCCCACAATAATCATGTTGCCGCCGAACCATAGAATAGCAACTATACAGGCGTAAACTACCATCTGCATGATTGGCATGTTGACAATAATCAAGCGCTCAGCCGAGAGCTGTGCACTCCAGACATCGTGGGTAGTATCTCTGAAAATATCATTTTCATGATTTTCACGGACGAATGCCTTAACCACTCTGACTCCTGCAAGGTTTTCCTGAATAACACGGTTGAGATCATCTATCTTTCTGAGCATAAGTCTGAACTTCGGCATTGCATACTTTGACACGATGAACATCATAACACCAATAATCGGAACGGCAAATAGGAACACTACTGAAAGTCTTGCATTAATCGAGATTGACATAACCAGAGCCATTATAAACATCAGCGGCGCACGAACACAGGCACGTAAAACCATCATTGTTGAGTTCTGGATATTCGTCACATCTGTTGTCATTCTCGTTACAAGTGACGATGTACTAAACCTGTCAATATTGCTGAACGAAAAATCCTGTATCTTAAAGAATAGCGCCTGACGAATACTTGCAGCAAATCCGGCCGACGAAACCGAAGCCGTTCTTGCAGCTCCCGCACCGAATACAAGCGACAGCATAGCCATAACAACCATCAGCGCTCCCATTCTGAATACATATCCTATGTCCGAATTCATAATGCCGACATCTACAAGATTTGCCATGATAAGGGGTATTGTCGTTTCCATAATAACCTCGCCGGCAATAAGCAGAGGCGTGGCAACGGCATACTTGCGGTCTCTGCCGCTCATAAGTTTCAGTAACGTTTTTAGCATATGATTCCTCCTTATTTGTGACCGCGATTTTCAATCGCGTATACTGTTACTAAGCGTTTGTGCCATGGTATGTAAAGTCAATAATCAGCCTTAGTTGTGCTGGCTGTGACCGCGATTTTCAATCACGTATATTGTAATATTGCAGCGGCGGATATTATCCGCCCGCAGGTTTTTGCAATAAATTATAGTTTGACTTAATAAAGCCTAGCCCAGTTCCGCCCGCCAGACCCGGGCGGGTAACATCTTCCCCTCCGGGGAAGCCGTTATTAGGGGCGCTGCCCCTAAGACCCCGAAGTCAGGGGTGTTAGGGGATGAAATCCCCTAAATCGCGTCTCCTGTAGGGAGACACGATCGAGCGCTCGGGGCGGAGGCGGCGAGCGCAATTGGGTGGGCGAACTGCGCGTCAAACTATAATTTATATCACTAAACCAAGGATAATTACAATTATTAACAAGCCGACAATTAATTACGTCTCCCGAACGGAGACATGACTGCACTCGCCGCTCATAATAATATTCCCGATAATTCTTTCAAGTAATTCTATCAGCATATCAAGTTCATCATCTGAAATACCGGCATACATCTTCTCGTCAAACTTATCAAAAATCGCCCGGCAGTCATGAACCGCCCTTACGCCCTTTTCTGTAACAGACAAGTTCTTCTGTCTGAGATTTCTTTTGTCCTCGTGCTTTTCAATCAGCCCCGCCTTCTCCATTCTCTTTGTAGATACAGCAACACTTGCCGGTGTAATCCCCAGAAACTCCGCCAGCTCAATCTGCGTACACCCGTCATGCTCAATTATGAATTCAAGCGCCGGAAGCTGCGCCGCAGTCAACTTTTCATCCTCAAGCAGACCAAAAAACTGGTTACGCTTTAAAACGTCCAGCTTTCCAAACCGCTTGTTGATTTCACAATACTTTGTCATACTATCTCCCTCAATCAGAAATACTGTCATAAAATTGTTTAACATCTAACAGTTAGCTGTTTAACTATTATGGCATAATATATCTTAATGCCAATAGGCTGAATGTGAACAATATGTTAATTATGCAGCTGTACCAAAGCAGAGGACTATTATGTCAATTATAGTTTATCCCTATTATTTGTAATTATCTAAAATTCATAATCCACAACTCGCCTTTCGCTCACGTTCGGACGGACAAAATTTGCGCCGACGTTTTTATGCAGCTCATGCTCCTGATATACGGCAAGATCCTCTTTTGACTTAAACTCCGAAACAAGCACGACATCTGACGCCGCTTCGCTTGTGTTAAAGTTCAGTCCAACCTGTATACTAACAAGCTCCGGGATTTTGCCCATAAGATTTTCGAGGTTTTCTTTTATTGCCTGAGCCTTTTCGAGCTTATCGGGCGTATCTTTCATTCTCCATACTACTATATGCTTTATCATTACAAATTCTCCCTTCTATATAAAACAAACCGGTCAAAAATGACCGGTCTGCAAAATTAAATCAAATTTATCTGTCTTTTCTGCGAAGAAAGACAGGAACATCAATACCGTCGTCCTCGCCAACCTTGCTGAAAAGGTTACTTGACGGAGCCGGGTCGTATGAGCTCTGCGTGAAAGCCGGCTGCTGCGGAGCCTGATTATAATTAGCATTAGGCTGTGCCTGCTGAGCACCGCCGAAGCTTCCCATTCCGCCCAAAAAGCTTGAGAACGGATTTGTATCCTCCTGTTTCTTCTCCTCAGCTCCGGGAACATTGCCCTTGAAGCCTGTAGCAATAACAGTGATTGCAATCTCATCGCCCATATTTTCATCGATAATGGCACCAATAATAATATTTGCATCTGAATCAGCAGCTTCTTCAACCAATTCGGCAGCGGTCTTAACCTCAAGGATACCGAGGTCTTGTCCGCCCGTTACGTTAAGAATAACGCCCTTTGCGCCTTCGATTGTTGTTTCAAGAAGAGGACTATGTATAGCTTTCTTGGCAGCTTCTTCAGCTCTGTTCTCACCTGTTGCGCGGCCTATACCCATGTGAGCAAAGCCGGTATCCTTCATGATTGTCTTAATATCGGCAAAGTCAAGACTGATAAGACCGGGTCTTGAAATCAAGTCAGAAATACCCTGAACGCCCTGTCTCAAAATATCGTCTGCCATTTTAAACGACTCTGTAAGCGGAGTTCTGTTTTCTGCAACCTCAAGCAGCTTGTCATTAGGTATAACAACAAGTGTGTCAACTTCCTTCATGAGGTTTGTGATACCTATATCACTGTTTTTCTGACGGGTCTTGCCCTCAAACCAGAACGGCTTGGTTACGATACCGACAGTCAGTATGCCTTCTTCCTTTGCGGTCTTAGCAACGATAGGAGCCGCACCGGTTCCCGTTCCGCCGCCCATACCTGCGGTAACAAATACCATATCGGCACCCTGAACAGCCTTCTTAATATCCTCAACGCTCTCCTCGGCAGCCTTTTGACCAACCTCAGGAACTGCACCTGCGCCGAGACCCTTTGTAATCTTTTCACCAATCTGAATTTTCTGCGGCGCCTGAGATAAGGTGAGATCCTGCTTGTCCGTATTTACGGCAATAAAATCAACACACTTAACATCAGCGTCAATCATTCTGTTAACAGCGTTGTTACCGCCGCCGCCGACACCGATAACTTTAATCTTGGCTGGGTTTGTAGCTTCTGTATCAAACTGGAACACGTTATTTCCTCCTCATATAAATAAACTCACAATTATCTACTTTAATTATATCTATTATACCATGAAATTTAATTTTGTAAATAGAAATTTTTAAACTTTCTTAAAAAATATTACGATGTTGTAACAAAAGATATAAAAAAGTGTTGATGAGGAATGATTTATCAGCGAAATGTACAAACACAAAATAAGACAATCCGCAGAACCAAAAATCCCGCAAAGCCGTACGCTTTGCGGGAAAAGGAGCATCCCCGGAGCGTAAAGCAAACTCTGCACGCAGAGTTTGCGGTTAGCGCAGGGATTTGCGACGCTAGCATGCCGTGTAAATCTGCTTATACGGATTTTTGGTGTCCGGCGTCAGGACGAAGAAGTTTTTCTTCATTATTATCTGCTTATCGCCGCCGAACAGCTCAATGTATTTATCAACATATTCTTCGATTTCCGCAAGGTCTTTCTTTGTTGCCTTTTCGGCGAAGATATTCTTTGGCAAGTCGAACGGGAGCTCGTCACATCTTAAGAAAATCTTGCCGCCGTGCATTCCGGTAGCGCAAAATCTCTCTACAACAGTGCTTCTGTCCTCGTGACCTATACCGAGCACAATGATATAACCTCCCGCCTGGTACTCGCCGAGGAAGCTGCCTGCTTTGCCGCCGATAACCAGAACCGGGACTTTGTCCTTATACGCCTTCATATGAATACCGGCGCGGTAACCTGCGTCGCCCTTTACAAAAATCGTTCCGCCGCGCATTGCATAGCCGGTTGCGTCACCCGATGAACCGTGAATTGCGATAACTCCATCGTTCATAGTGTCTCCGGTTGCGTCCTGGGCGTTGCCGTATACATTGACCGTTGCGCCGTTGAGGTAAGCGCCGAGTGCATTGCCGGGCGTACCGTTTACGGTAAGCTCCTTTCCTGATAATCCGCAGCCGATATAACGCTGACCTAAACAGTTGTCTACTTCTATCTTCTTGTCGCGTGTTGCGCGGATTTTCTTATTGATTTCGTCATAATACGTAAGTCCTGCATTTATCTTCATTACTTTGCACCTCCAAGATCTACATCTCTGACCTGCTTTGCAAATGCCATTTCCTGCGGTCTTTCAGCAATTGCTTCAAAGTCAATCTGGTCGAGCGGAGTCTGCTCACGCACAAGACGTGTATATATTCCGGCTCTTTCAATATCGTCTATCAGAATAAAGCCCTTGAGCTTATTATCGGCTGTGAACAGCTTCTTATATCTCACTCCATTCTCGTCTCTGGAAACAATGACTTCGCCGTCATAGCTTCCGGCAGTAATAACATGCAGTCCCCAGAAGCCGATTGAGTTCATCGGAATAGCATCATCATAGAGCTTTTCGCCGCCCGCCATGTTTATACCTGCGTCCTCGCCCTGTCTGTAAGCGTTCGGGAGTAGCGCCAGAACCTGATTCTGACCTGTGGTTATATTAAAGCTCTCGGCGCAGTCGCCTGCCGCATATACATCATCAAGTGTTGTCTTGCATTTTAGGTCAGTCACTATACCGCGATTAACATCGCCGCCGGCTTCTGACACAAGCTCAGTGTTTGCGCGTACGCCGACCGCTATTACAACCACGTCATAATCTATTGACTTTCCGCTCTTGAGCGTTGCGGTTCCGTCCTCAAACTTGTCAACACTGTCCTCAAGATAAAACTTCACACCGCGTTCTTCGATAAATTTCTGAACGATTGCCGAACCCTCCTCGTCAAGAATACTCGGCAGTATTCTGTTTGCAAGATCAACGATAGTCAGGCTCTTGACCTTATCGCTGATACCCTCGGCGCACTTAAGGCCAATAAGTCCGGCACCCACAATAAGCACGCGTGACTCGCTGTCTATTGCGGCGTCAAGTGCCTTTGCATCATCAAGCGTCATAAAGCTGAACTTATTTTCGACCTTGTCAAGACCGTTCATAGGGGGAACAAACGGTCTTGAGCCGGTTGCGACCAACAGCTTTTTGTATTCCACTGTTTTGCCGCTGCTGAGCTTGACATTTTTCTCCTCTGCATTTATTTTTTCGGCTTTTGTTCCGAGTATAAGCTCGACGCCGTTTTTCTGATAGAAATTCTCCGGTCTGTAGCGGAGCATATTCTCCTCTGTGGTCTTGTTCCAGAGGTAATACGAGATAAGCGGACGTCCGTAAACAACATAATTCTCGTCAGAAACAACACATATGCTGCCTTCTTTATCAAGGCTTCTGATACCTTCGATACAGCCAACCGCAGCAATCGAGTTTCCGATAATCAAATAATCATACTTCATGATATTAACCTCCCTATCTTTCTTCATACACGATTGCATGGTTGGGACAGCCCGTTACACACGCAGGCTCTCCGCACGAATTGTTAAGGCACAGCTGACATTTCTGAACCGCCTTATGATCCGGCGACGGCATAATCGCGCCGTAGGGGCATGACAGAATACAAGTGAAGCAGCCGACGCATTTGTCCGTGTCAATAACGACAACGCCGTCGTCGCCCTTGCTGAGTGCCCCCGAAATGCAGCCTTTAACGCAGAGCGGCTCATCGCACTGACGGCAGTTGACCGCAAAGCTGATCTTGTTATCACCCTCGACCTGAATTCTGGGGTGTATTTCTTTTCCTTTGAGCGCCTTAACCATATCGTCCATACCGGAGTTGGCAAAAGCACATTGATATTCACACAAATGGCATCCGAGACACCATTCTTCATTCACATATACTCTCTTCATCAGATAACCCTCCGTTTATTCTCCGGCATACTTAATGCCCAAAATCTCCAGTTCTTTCTCGTTCATATCAACACCGCGAAGCATAAGACGGTTGCCTCTTAATGCTTCGATTGAGTTGATACCCATACCGCCCATCATTTCCTTTATTTCATGAGTCCACGCATTGACTAAGTTTACAAGACGCTGCTTGCCGTCAATCGGATTAAGTCTCTTAACGAGTTCGGGAACCTGAGTTGCAATACCCCAGTTACACTTACCACTCTGACAGCTTCTGCAAAGATGACAGCCCATGGCGATAAGAGCGGATGTAGCGATGTAGCATGCGTCAGCGCCCAAGGCGATAGCCTTTACTACATCCGCACTGCTTCTGATGCTTCCGCCGACAACGACCGATACCTCGTCACGGATGCCCTCATCACGCAGTCTTTGGTCAACGCTTGCGAGCGCAAGCTCAATCGGAATACCGACATTGTCACGAATTCTCTTCGGCGCGGCACCCGTGCCGCCTCTGTAACCGTCAATAGCGATTATATCAGCACCGCTTCGCGCAATACCGCTTGCTATTGCCGCAACATTATGCACAGCCGCAATCTTGACGATGACAGGCTTTTTGTAGTCACTCGCCTCCTTGAGCGAGAATACAAGCTGTCTCAAATCCTCAATCGAATATATATCATGATGCGGAGCCGGAGAAATAGCGTCCGAGCCCTCGGGAATCATTCTTGTCTTTGAAATATCGCCGACGATTTTTGTACCGGGAAGATGTCCGCCTATACCGGGCTTTGCACCCTGACCCATCTTTATCTCAATGGCAGCGCCGGTGTTTAAATAGTCCTCATGCACGCCGAAACGGCCTGACGCTACCTGAACTATTGTATTAGGGCCGTACTGATAGAAGTCCTCATGCAGTCCGCCCTCACCTGTGTTGTACAGAATACCGAGTTCCTCTGCGGCTGTTGCAAGGCTCTTGTGCGCGTTATAGCTGATTGAGCCGTAAGACATGGCAGAAAACATAATCGGTGTTTCAAGTTCAAGCTGAGGAGACGTCTCCGGGACGATATTGCCGTTTCTGTCGCGTACTATGTTATGGGTTTTCTTGCCCAGATATGTCTTTGTCTCCATCGGCTCACGCAGCGGGTCGATTGACGGGTTGGTAACCTGAGACGCATTAATCAGGATTTTGTCCCAGTATACCGGATAATCCTTCGGGTTACCCATCGCCGAAAGCAGAACCGCACCGGTACCAGCCTGGCGTATAACGTCACTGATTGCCTCGTTTGTCCAGTTGGCGTTCAGCTTGAATGTATTGTCACTCTTTACTATTTTAAGAGCGTTTGTCGGGCAGATGCACACGCATCTCTGGCAGTCAACGCAGGTTCTGCTGTTGCTTACCATCTTGCCCAGATCTGCGTCATAGTGATGAACCTCGTTTGAACACTGACGCTCGCACGCTCTGCAGCCGATACACAAATCAGGGTTGCGTACCGCCTCATATTCAGGATATAAATAATCACGTATCATTATTCCGCACCTCCGATTTCTTCCATAGCGTCGTCATAAAGTCTTACGATAACCGGTTCTCCGCCTCTCGGTGACCAGATGTTGTCAAGCTCCGGCTCGATAACGCGCATTGCACATTCCTCGCTTGCGATGTATACCATGTCGTCCTTTTCGCCGACAACCATACTGCGCAGCTTAAGTCTGTCATTGAGCGCCATCATGCCTCCCGTAAATCCGAGAAGGATAGAGAACGGACCTGTGATGAGCAGGCTGCTGAAGGTGTTTCTGAGGAACTTCATGCGGCTGCGCTCCGGCTCAGGCATATGGTCGATTGTTGACCAGAACGGCGCTGCGACAATGCTTGCCATTTCCTCAAGCGTCAGCTTCTTTTTTCTCAGAAGATAGTCAGTGATGTATGTGATAACCTCAGTATCAGTCAGAAGAGTGCACTTATAGCCGTACATCTCGATAAATCTGCGGTTTGCATCGTATGACGAAATCTCACCGTTATGTACGATTGAATAGTCGAGCATCGCAAACGGATGCGCACCGCCCCACCAGCCGGGTGTGTTTGTCGGATAACGTCCGTGCGCCGTCCAGCAGTAGCCCTCGTACTCGTCCAGCCTGTAAAACCTTCCTACGTCCTCCGGGAAGCCGACAGCCTTGAACACGCCCATGTTCTTGCCGCATGAGAAAACATAGCAGCCGTCAATCTGAGTGTTAATCTTGTTGACGCAGCGAACTACGTATTCTTTCTCATCAAGTTGTGACGCAGCGAGCTTGGTCTTGAGCGGGTCAACAAAGTAACGCCAGATAAGAGGCTCGTCTTTAATTTCGGGAATTCTGTTGATTGGAATTTTAGACAGATTAATGACATCAAAATGCCTGTCGAGATACCTTTCACAAACTTCTTTCTGCTCATTGCTCTCATAGAATACGTGAAAAGCATACTGGTTTTTGTACTCGGGGTAGATACCGTAACCGGCAAAACCGCCGCCGAGACCGTTTGAGCGGTCGTGCATAACGGCAATTGAATTAATGATTGCTTCACCGTTTATTCTCTTTCCGCTTTTAGAGAATATTCCGGAAATAGCGCAACCCGACGGAATTCTGTTTCCGTTTTGACCTTCTTTTAAAAGCATAAGTTCTTCCTCCTTTATTCTAACAGGGTATTACCGTTCCCTTAATTTATTTACTGTAAATTATTTCCGAATAAAAGAAAAAGCGCCCGTCTGTCGAAATAAATCGACTGACGAACGCCTTTGTTCGGTTTAATAAGTATATCATTATATAAAAATTTTGTCAACCAACAAATTGAACAAATTGACTGCGAAAAATTATATCGTTTTTGTCGCAAACGGTATGTCTGGTGTATTATAGATAAGGAAAACTAAATTATAGTTTATGAGTGAAGCCCTCTCCGTCAGCTCCGCTGACACCTCTCCCGGAGGGA
>OIXH01004062.1_pt1 | contig 12271 bp, 9 predicted proteins | sample 1587741 | NCBI WGS metagenome assembly OIXH01 (sample SAMEA3888916, study PRJEB22519) | human gut metagenome | biome: human gut; feature: human-associated habitat; material: faeces | place: Denmark | collected 2011 | reverse complement strand
AAGCACCGGTTTTTTTTAATGAAAAAGAAAATATAAAACCAGTTTTGATAATGTGACTTTTGGTATATAACAGGTTGTAATATACACATTTAACGCATAAATTCAAAAAACAATAAAAATACAATTTTTTGTCGAAAGATAGCGAAAATAACCCTTGCATCTACTATATCCTGTGCGTTATACTGGCGCGGTATACATCGAGTATGCAGAAAGGTGGAACCCGTATGAACGTCAAGGAGATCGTAAGCCACATCCCGGATTACTCCTGCTTTATGACCGTGGATGAACTGGATGCGAGCACTTTCCGGCTGGCGGAGCAATATCCCGACCGCGTTCAGGTACGCTGCGTCGGTCATTCCCGTCAGGGTCATCCGATCCAGCTGATCCAGATCGGCCATGGCAGTAAAAACGCGCTGGTTTTTGCCTGCCCCCATCCCAACGAGCCCATCGGCGCGCTGACGGTGGATTTTCTGACCTGGGAGCTGGCCGCCAATGAAGCGCTGGAAAGGGAACTGGACTATACCTGGTACTTTATCAAGTGCATCGATATCGACGGCATTAAGATGAACGAAGGCTGGTTCAAGGGTCCCTTTGGCATTACCAATTATATGCATCACTATTTCCGCCCCGCCTTCCGCGATCAGGTGGAATGGACGTTCCCCGTGGAGTACAAGCGCCTGAAGTTCAATTCTCCCATCCCGGAGACGAAGGTGCTGATGGAACTGATCGACACCCTGCACCCTGAGTTCATGTTCTCGCTGCACAATCTGGGCTTTGGCGGCGCGTACTGGTACATGACCAAGGATATGCCGGAATTATACCCGCAGTTCTACGAGATCGTCAAGGAAATGGGCATTCCCCGCAAACTGGGCGAAGCGGAGTCCCCCTACGCGGTCAGCTATGCTCCCGCCGTGTTCCAGATGATCCGCGCCAAGGACTCCTACGACTACACCGAGAAGTTCACGAACAAGGACCCGGTGGCGGGCCATAATTTCGGCACCAGCAGCGACGACTACGCCAACCGCGACGGCGAACGCACCACCACCTTCGTCTGCGAACTGCCTTACTTCTATTCCGATAAGATCGACGACGTTTCCTTCACCGACCGTGACCGCAGCGACGTGATTCTGGAAAGCTGCGATATGAAGGAAAAGCTGGACGCGAAGACCCGCGCCATCTTCGAGCAGGCGGAAGCGCTGCTGGATTCTGACGATAACTACTATCGCCGGGCCGTGGAAGAAAAGCTGGGCAGCGCAGACGCCATCGAGGCCCAGCGCGCATGGGCAAAGTCCCCCGAGTGCGCGGGCAAGGCCACGCAGGCGCAGGTGTTCGATAACCTGTACGTGATGCGCTACTTCCGCTGCACCAACCTGTGTCTGCTGGTGCGCGCCATTGATTTCGAACTGGAACGCGCCGAGAAGCGTGGCTTCACCCCCGAGCAGGTTGCCACCCTCAAGAAGGCCCATGAAGACGCGCTGGCTACGCTGGATGCGGAGTGCGCCTATCTGGAGGAAAATATGCATTACCAGATCACCCCCGTGCGCAATCTGGTGACGGCGCAGGCCGGCTGCGGTCTGTTGGCGGCTGAGTATGTATCTTCACATTCGTGAGGTTGCATAAAGGATGATTATGAAAGGATGATTCCCAATGGCAAGGAAATGGATGTCCCTGATTCTGGCGGTTTGCCTGATGCTTGGCGTCATGATGCCCGCCGCTTTCGCCGACGAGACCAAGACCTTTATCGTCGCGATGACCGAGGATCCCAAGAGCTTCAACCCGGATGCGCAGGCTGACGACTCCGGCTGGCCCGTGTTCCAGAATCTGTACGACGGTCTGTTCCAGCTGAACTGGAACAATGAGATCGTTCCCGATCTGTGCGAGACCTACACCATCTCCGATGATGGCCTGACCTACACTTTCAACCTGCGCAAGGGCGTGAAGTGGCACGACGGCGAAGCCTTCAGCTCTGCGGACGTGGAATTTACCTATAAGATGATTATGGAAAACAGCGGCATCATTTCTCAGGAGCTGAACAACTCCGTTGCCGAAATGAGCTGCCCCGATGATGACACCTTCGTCATGACCCTGAAGGCTCCCAACGCGCCCATTCTGGGCACGCTGGCGTGGTACGCCAACTTCATCCTGCCCAAGCACCTTTACGAGGGCGTGGAGGACTGGAAGACCTGTGAAGCCGCCACCACCAATCCCGTTGGCACCGGCGCTTACAAGTTTGTCAGTTATGACCGCGGCGTGAGCATCGTGCTGGAAAAGAATCCCGACTATCATCTGGGCGCGCCTCAGGTGGATCGCCTGATCTTCCAGGTTATCCCCGATTCCGATACCGCCATGCAGGCTTTCTTCAACGGCGAGATCGACATGCTCAAGCCCGTCCCCAACTCTCAAGTACCCGCCCTGCTGCAGGATCCCCAGTACAAACTGGGCTACTCCAGCGCCGCCCGTCGTTATCAGATCGCCATGAACATGGAAAGCGAAAAGATGACGCTGGCCGTTCGTCAGGCAGTGGCGCTGTCCATCGACCGTGAGGAAATCTCCCGCAAGGCCACCAACGGCTTGATGCCCCCCGCCTACGGCTTCTATCCGCCCTACTGCGACTGGGCTTACAACGCGGACGCTGATATCGGCGAGCGCGACGTGGCCAAGGCGCGTCAGATTCTGGAAGACGCCGGCTTCACCGCTGATGAAAACGGCAACTATATCGAACTGGAAATGCTGGTGCTCTCCTCCGGTTCCTATGCTGACTGCGGCAAGGTCATGCAGTCCAACCTGAAGGAAGCCGGCATCAACATGAAGCTGACCGTGCTGGAAAGCGCCGCCTGGCATGAGCGTGTCACCAGCGGCGACTTCGATATGGCCATGCTCAACGGCTATCAGGGTCCCGATCCTGACGCTATGTCCAAGCGTATCGGCACCGGCGGCGCCGCCAACTACTCTCACTTCTCCAACGCGGAAGTGGACGAGCTGCTGGCGAAGGCCCGCAGCCTGACCGACAACGAGGCGCGCGGTGCCTGCTACCGCCGTATTCAGGAGATCGAGGCGGAAGAACTGCCCATCATCCCTGTGGTGGAAATGACCACCTACTACATCTGCCGCAGCAACGTCTCCGGCATTCCTTACATCGATCATGTCAGCGATGTAAGCGACAACAGCTACGCTCGTGTGACCATCGACTAATCGAAATCTCCCCGTTAGTTTCCCCGGTTTACGCCCGACAGGCGGGTTTTGCCCGCCTGTCGGGTATTCATACAATAAGGGATGTGAGCGGATGAAGCGCTATATCTTAAAACGACTGGTCACTGCCTTTTTGATTGTGATGGTGGTCATCGTTCTGAACTTCACCATCATCAAACTTGCGCCTGGCGATCCTGTGCGGATCCTGGCGGGCGATGATACGCTTACGGAAGAGGTCATGGAGGCCATGACCGTCAAGTTCGGCCTGGATCAGCCCTTCCATGTCCAGCTGGGCAAGTATATCCTCAACCTCCTTCACGGCGATCTGGGCACCTCCTTCGCCTATTCGCAGCCGGTCAGTATGCTGATTGGCGAACGCTTCGGCAACTCGCTGCTCCTTTCCGGCACCAGCGCCATTCTGGCGGTGATCCTGGGCTGCTGGCTGGGCCTGTATGCGGGTAAAAATCACGGCGGCCTGCTGGATCGGATCTTCTCCGGCGTGGCCTATCTGTTCAACTCCATGCCCACCTTCTGGCTGGGCATGATGGGCATTCTGCTGTTTGCTTCCACCCTGCGCTGGCTGCCTACGCAGGGAATGTACAATCTGCGCGCGGGCTATACGGGCATGGCCCACGTGGGTGATGTGATGGTGCATATGCTCCTGCCCTGCGCGTCTCTGGTGGCGGTTCAGATTCCCGCGTACTTCCGCATTACCAAGACCTCGGTCATGCAGGTAATGGCGGACGACTATATCATGACCTTCCGGGTGACGGGCATGAGCGAACGCAAAATCTTCCGCAAATATATTCTGAAAAACGCAATTCTGCCGGTTTTGACCGTTTTCGGCATCAATCTGGCTTATGTGGTTTCCGGCTCTACCCTGACGGAGATCGTATTCTCATGGCCGGGCATCGGCTCGCTGATGTACCGCTCTATCATGATGCGTGACTATAACGTGCTGATGGGCGTGTATCTGATTCTGGCCCTGACCGTCGCCGCCATGATGATCATCGTCGATCTGGTCTACGCATGGCTGGATCCTCGTATCCGCTACACTTGACAGGAGGGAAGCAAAACGATGGAAAACAGATTGATCAAAGTGGCCAAACGACTTGCGTCCCTCTGGAAGGCCAGCCGCCAGCTGCGGGTGGGACTTCTGCTGTTTTTGGGCGTGCTGCTGGTGGCGATTCTGGCGGGTGTGCTGTCGCCCTACGCCCCCTATTACCTCAGCGACGATCTGCTGATGCCGCCGGGCAGCGAAAACCACCCGCTGGGCACCGACCATATGGGGCATGACGTTCTGAGCATGATCCTTCACGGAAGCCGCACCAGCCTGACCATCGGCATCGTGTCCGCGCTGATTTCCGGCCTGATCGGCACCATGCTGGGCGCCTTCGCCGGTTATTTCGGGGGCGCGCTGGATAAGATCACCTCCGAGGTCATCAATATCTTCCTGATGATCCCCACGTTCTTTCTGGTGCTGATCATCGTCTCCATTTTCGGCAGCAACATGTTCAACGTCATGCTGGTCATCGGCCTGACCTCGTGGCCCTCCAATGCCCGCATGATGCGCGTTCAGGCCATGAGCCTGAAGGAGCGCACCTACATCAAGGGCGCGGTGGTCATGGGCGAAAGCCGCCTGCGGATTTTGTTCAAGTACATCATCCCCAACGGCCTGTTCCCGGTCATCGCCAACACCACCATGGGCGTGGCCAAGGCCATCCTGACGGAAGCCAGCCTTTCGTTCCTGGGTCTGGGCGACCCCAACATCGTCAGCTGGGGCCAGATGGTGTATGACGGCAAGGCCTTCCTGCAGACCGGCTGGTGGATCTCCACTCTGCCCGGCCTGTCCATTATGATGATCGTGGTTATCTTCTATATGATCGGCGACGGCCTGAACTATGCGCTCAGCCCCCGGATGAAGAAATTGTAAGGGAGGGAAACGGTTTGTTGCTGAATGTGCAGGAGCTCTGCGTGAGCTATCTCACCAAAAAGACCGAGCTGAAGGCCGTGGATCACGTTTCCTTCGGCATCGAACGGGGCGATACGCTGGGTATTATCGGCGAAAGCGGCTCCGGCAAGTCCACCATCGTCATGGCGATGCTGCGGCAGCTGGATCCCCGTTTTTCCAAAATCACGGGCCGGGTGGAGTTTGACGGGCAGGAGCTTTTGACCCTGCCGGATGCGGAATTTAAGAAGCTGCTGTGGAAGCGGATCGCCATCGTATTCCAGAAGTCCATGAACAGCCTGAGCCCGGTGCACCGTCTGGGCAGTCAGTTCGAGGATATTTACCGGGTGCATGAGCCCCATGCCACCAAGGCGCAGATTCATGACCGGGCGGTGGAACTGTTCAAGCTGGTCAATCTGCCGGAACGAGTGTACCGGCTGTACCCCCACGAGCTGTCCGGCGGCATGATGCAACGCTTTTCCATCGTGCTCAGCCTGATGTTCAACCCCGACCTGCTCATCATGGACGAGGCCACCACCGCGCTGGACGTGGTCACGCAGGGACAGCTGCTGCGGGAGATCATGAAGCTGGAGGCGGGCCTGAACCTGACCCGCATCATGATCACCCACGATCTTTCCGTGGTGGCCAGCGCCTGCCGGAAAACGCTGGTACTGTACTCCGGTCAGGTGATGGAGTTCGGCACAGTCGAGCAGGTCATCAAGCAGCATTTGCATCCCTACACCGAGGGGCTGATCCGCTCCTTTCCGTCGCTGTATGGCGAAAAACAGGCGCTGCGCGGCATTCCCGGCTCTCTGCCGGACTTGACCGACCCGCCCAAGGGCTGCGTTTTCGCGCCTCGTTGCCCCTACGCCACGGAACGCTGCCGTCAGGAACGCCCGCAGGTGCGGGAATATGAACCGGGCCACTTCGCGGCCTGCCATCGTTGTCAGGAAAGGGAGGCGGAATAAATGGCCAAGCATAAGGATTTTTCCGAGCTGTTCGATCCTTCCAAGCCCATGCTGCAAGTGCGGAACCTGACCCGGCTGTATCCTCAAAAGGGCGGAAGTCTGTTCCGCAAGCCTAAACAGGTGCACGCGGTGGACGGCGTGTCCTTCACGCTGCAGGAGCGGGAAATCTTCGGCGTTATCGGCGAAAGCGGCTGCGGCAAGTCCACATTGGGCCGGCTGCTGATCCGGCTGGAGGAACCCACCAGCGGCGAGATCGACTTTTACGGCATTTCCACCAAGAAGCTGCTGGAAGCCAACCCGGAGCAGTTCCACTGCCTGGTGCAGTCGGTGTTCCAGAATCCCTTCGACACCTTCACCCCCAGCGATACCATCGGGGCCATTATGGAGCGCCCGCTGAAGCTGCACAATATCGGCAGCTCCGACGAGGAACGCCGCCAGATCTGCGTCGACGCGCTCACCGAGGGCGGCCTGACCCCTGCGGAATCCTTCCTGTCACGCTATCCTCACGAGCTGTCCGGCGGCCAACTGCAGCGTATTTCCATTCTGCGCAGTATGCTGCTCAAGCCCCGTTTTTTGGTGGTGGACGAGCCTGTTTCCATGCTGGACGTTTCCGTCCGGGCGGACATCATCAACATGTTCCTGAAACTGGTGGAGAGCCACAACACCAGCATCCTTTTCATTAGCCACGATATTTCCATCATCCGCTATGCCTCTACCCGGGTGGCGGTCATGTATCTGGGCAATATCGTGGAAATGGGGGAGACGGATGCCATTATCCACCATCCCATGCACCCTTATACGCAGGTGCTGATCTCCAACTGCGCCTCCATTGATCTGGACGAGAAAAAGGAGCCGATTCGCATTGAGGGCGAGCCGCCGTCGCCGGTGGATCCCAAGCCCTGCTGCCCCTTTGCGGGCCGCTGCTTCTGCGCGCAGGACGTCTGTCTGCGTCAGAAGCCGGAACTGCGCACCTTCTCCGACGGACGGCAGGTGGCCTGCCACTTTGCCAGAGAGCGGGAGTAAGCTCGGGCGGGGTTTGCCCCTTCATCAAACAGTCGTGCGTCAAAAAGCGGAGGTGCAGGAGGCATTGCCTCCTGCCGGGGCTTTAGGGGCAGGGCCCCTAAGGCTCGTGTCGCAGCATTTTTCCCGCGAACCAGCGGAGCGCTGTTCGCGGGCGATGGCGGCCGATCAGGGTTTTTTCGAAAAACGAAGCCGTGCGCTCCCCGCTTTGGGGGACGCACGGCTGGTTTTCTTTATTGGAAGGCTGCAACGCGGGGACGGCGGAGGCTCAGATGACGAAATTCTCCATGTACTTCTTGCTCAGGCGCAGAGAGTCCAGAATCTTCTCCCGGCTGCCTTCAAAGGCGCGGTCCTCCACCTCGATGCACACGGGGCCGTCGTAGCCGATGTCCGTCAGCGCGGAGACGTACCGGCCCCAGTCAACATCGCCCAGTCCGGGCAGCTTGGGAGCCATGAACTCCAGCGGATAGGCCATGACGCCCACCTGATCCAGCTTGTCCTGATAGAGCTTGATGTCCTTGAAATGGACGTGGAAGATTTTGTCCTTGAACTCGTAGATGGGCTTGATGTAGTCGATCATCTGCCACACAAAGTGAGAGGGATCGTAGTTGATGCCCAGATTGTCGGAGGGCAGAATTTCGAACACCTTGCGCCAGTTGGCGGGGGTGGTCATCAGGTTTTGTCCGCCGGGCCACTGATCGGGGCCGAAGAGCATGGGGCAGTTCTCGATGCCGATCTTCACACCGTATTTTTCGGCCTCCGCGATGATAGGCGGCCAAACTTCCTTCACCAGCTCCAGGTTTTCCTCCACGTTCTTGGTCTGATGCCGTCCAATGAAAGTGGTGACCAGATTCACGCCCAGCTTGTGGGAGGCGCGGATGACCTTTTTCAGGTGTTCCACGTTGGCGGCGCGCTTTTCCAGATCAGCGTCCATGGTGTTGGGGTAGAAAGCCAGAGAGGAAATCTCCACGCCCTTCTTGGCGCAGTAAGCCAGAATTTCAGCGGCCTTTTCGTCGGTCAGCTCGTCCACGTTGATGTGGCTCACGCCCGCATAACGGCGCTCCGCCTTGCCGCAGGGCCAGCAGGCCACCTCTACGCAGGAGAAGCCCATCTCCGACGCGGTGTCGATCATTTCTTCAAAATTCCATCCGTCCAGAATCGCACTGACAAATCCAAGTTTCATCGAAAGAAACCTCCGTATATATAATCGTAGGGAGAATATCCACTCAAATTATAACACAGAAGGAAAAAAAGTAAATAAGGCCGCTTCTGGTCAAAAAAGTTGCTTTCCGCGCCGCCAAGGACGACTGAGACGGGTTTTCCGCCCGAAACGGGGAAAAAAGAAAGCCACTTTGATTGACAGAAGCATAGGAGTGTGTTATGCTTTGAGCAAGCAAAAGGCGCATACAAAAAAGCAAACTTCTTTTTTGGCTGCGCCGGAAGCAAAAACCATCCGAATGAAACGGAGGAAAACACTATGAAAAAGTTTCTGGCGATCGTTCTGACGCTGGCGCTGTGCCTGGGCCTGTGCTCCATGGCTTCCGCCGAGACCACGACTTACAAGATCGGCATTCTGGCTCCCGCTGTGACCCACGGCTGGGTGGCCGGCGTGGCCTATCAGGCTGAACAGCGCTGCAAGGAACTGGCCGACACCGTCGAGTACAAGCTCTACACCTCCAACAACGCCGAAGAAATGACCACTCAGCTGGATGACCTCAAGACCTGGGGCGCTCAGGCCATCGTGGCGTTCCCCCAGTGGGAAGGCATGGAAGTGCCGATTCAGGCCGCCATTGACGAGGGCATCTACGTGGTGAACTTCGATATCGCTATCAACGCCGAGGGCGTGTACATGGTGACCGGCGACAACGAAGGCATGGGCATCGAAGGCGCGAAGTACATCGTGGATAAGATCGGCACCGAAGGCACGGTCGTGGCTCTGCCCGTTCCCACCTCCGGCTCCGTCAGCGAGCTGCGCATGAAGGGCTTCACCGAGACCATGGCGGAAATCGCTCCCAACGTGAAGATCATCGAATACGCCACCGCTTTCACCCGTGAAGACGGCCTGAAGGACATGGCGGACATCCTGACTGCCAATCCCCAGATCGACGCTGTGTTCTCTCTGGACGATGAAACCTCTATCGGCGCTCTGCAGGCCATCGAAGATGCCGGCCGTACCGATATCAAGGTCATCACCGGCGGCGGCGGATGCCAGGAATACTTCAACATCATTGCTGCCAACGAGAGCATCAACGTCTGCTCCGCTCTGTACAGCCCCCTGATGGTCAAGGACGCTGTGGACGAAGCCGTGGCTCTGCTGAAGGGCGAGACCGTTGACCCCGTGAAGGTGATCCCCACCACTATCGTGGATCGCTCCAATGTGGCCGACTATCTGGATCCCGAAAACACCGTGTACTGATCGGTTTTTTCCCGGAAAGGGCCGTGGCTTGCCATGGCCCTTTCCGTTCTTATGAGGAACTTTAGAACGGATGTGAACTCATGAACCTTTCCATGCGTGGAATCGTGAAGTCCTTTGGCGCAAACGATGTGCTGAAATCCGTTGATTTTTCCCTTAAAGGGGGAGAAGTCTGCGCGCTGCTGGGCGAAAACGGCGCCGGAAAAAGCACCCTGATGAATATTCTGGGCGGCGTGCTGCAGGCGGACGCCGGAACCATCGAGTTGGACGGCCAGCCCGTTCAATTCCATACGCCTCATCAGTCCCTCGAAGCGGGGATCGCCTTTATCCATCAGGAATTGAACCTGATCAACGATCTTCCCGTTTACGAAAATATGTTCATTGGCCGGGAACTGAAGAAAAAAAGCGGCCTTCTGGATCATAAGGAAATGATCCGTCAGACTCAGCAGCTCTTTGACGAAATGGGGCTGGATATTTCGCCCCGGGCCATGGTGTCCTCGCTGGACGCCTCCTACAAACAGATTGTCGAAATCTCCCGCGCGCTGATGATGAAGGCGTCCCTCATCATCATGGACGAACCCACCACCTCCCTGACGGACCCGGAGATCGAGCGCGTTTTCGATATGCTTCGTACCCTGAAAGCCCAGCAGGTGGGCGTGGTCTTTATCTCCCACAAGCTGCGGGAAGTGATGGAAATCTGCGATCGGTACACCGTCCTGCGGGACGGCGTGGTGGTGGCGGACGGCCGGGTAGAGGATGTCGCGCACGAGCGATGACTTGCCGCTGCCGCTGACTCCCGTTACGCAGGTCATTACGCCGAGCGGAAATTTGACGTCGATTCCCTTCAGGTTGTTCTCTCTGGCGCCGACAACTTCAATGTATCGGTTCCACGGCCGGACGCGCCGAGGCGGGTCGATCCGCTCGCGGCCGGTCAGGTAGCGGGCAGTCAGGCTGCGTTCGCTTTTCAGCAACTCGTCGATGCCGCCGCAGAACATCACCTCGCCGCCCTGATAGCCGGCCAGCGGCCCGATGTCGACGATCGTGTCGGCTGCCCGGATGATCTCCTCTTCATGCTCGACGACGATCACCGTGTTGCCCAGATCGCGCAGCTTTTTCAGCACGCCGATCAGCCGTGCCGTGTCCCTCGGATGCAGTCCGATGCTCGGCTCGTCGAGAATGTAGAGCGATCCGACCAGGCTGCTGCCCAGCGACGTGGCCAGATTGATCCGCTGGCTCTCGCCTCCGGACAGCGTCGAGGAGAGCCGGTCGAGCGTCAGGTAACCGAGACCCACCTCGTTGAGGTACTGCAGCCGGTTGCGGATTTCGGTCAGCACGCGCCGGGCCGTCTCGCCGTCCCGTTCGTCGAGCTGCAATCCGTCGAAAAAGGATGCGAGCTCTTCGACCGGCATGGTAACCAGTTCGGCGATGTTCTTGCCCCCTACCCGCACGTACAGCGCTTCCTTGCGGAGTCGTGTTCCCTCGCAGTCGGGGCAGACGGTTTTTCCGGTGTAGCGCGACAGCATGACGCGGTACTGTATCTTGTAGCGTTCGCTTTCGAGGTATTTGAAGAACTCGTCCAGTCCGTGAAAATGCTCGTTCCCTTTCCACAGCAGATGCCGCTGCTGGCGCGTGAGCTCGTAGAACGGCCGGTGGACGGGGAAGTCGAATTTCGGGGCGTTCAGAATCAGCTGCTCCTTCCACCATTTCATCGTTTCGCCCCGCCAGCAGGCGATAGCGTCCTGATAGATACTTTTGGTCTTGTCGGGCACGACCAGGTCCTCGTCGATGCCGATCACTTTGCCGTAACCTTCGCACCGGGGGCAGGCTCCCACCGGATTGTTGAAACTGAACATATGCTCGGTCGGCTGCTCGAACGCGATGCCGTCCAGCTCGAAACGCGACGAGAAACGCTCGACGCGATCTGCCCCCTCTTGCAGGACGACGATCTCGCAGATGCCGTCTCCGTGCCGAAACGCGTTCTCGACCGAGTCTCCCAACCGGCTCAGCGTTTCCTCGTCGGACGTAGTCCGGGCCCGGTCGACGACGATGGCCAGATCGTCTCGTCCGGCGTAGTCGTCCGCGCGGGGGATCATTTCCTCGATGAAAAGCGTTTCGCCTCGGGTATGGATACGCTGCATTCCCTCGCCGACGAGCAGTGTCAGCTTCTCGATCAGCCCCTGCCCTTCGGCCAGCTTCAGCGGAGCCGTTACCAGTATGCGTGTCCGTTCGGGCAGCGAGGCGATCCGGTTCACGACGTCGGCCACCGTGTAGCGGCGGACCTCCCGGCCCGATACGGGCGAATAGGTGCGTCCGATGCGCGCGAAGAGCAGTTTCAGGTAGTCGTAGATTTCGGTCGACGTGCCGACGGTCGAGCGCGGATTCCGCGTGTTGACCTTCTGCTCGATCGCGATGGCCGGAGCGATTCCGGTAATCAGGTCGACGTCGGGCTTGTTGATCTTGCCCAGAAACTGGCGGGCGTAGGCCGACAGGCTTTCGACGTAGCGTCGCTGGCCCTCGGCGAAGATGGTGTCGAACGCGAGCGTCGACTTGCCCGAGCCCGACAGTCCGGTTACGACGACCAGTTGGTTATGGGGTATCTTGATCTCTATGTTCTTGAGATTATGTACCCGGGCGCCTTTGACGTGGATGTATTTCCGTTCTTTCGAGTCGTTCATGCCTCAATTCCAAATAGACCGCTAAAGATAACGAATTTCTCTCAAAACTATTATCCGC
>OIXH01004059.1_pt1 | contig 12274 bp, 7 predicted proteins | sample 1587741 | NCBI WGS metagenome assembly OIXH01 (sample SAMEA3888916, study PRJEB22519) | human gut metagenome | biome: human gut; feature: human-associated habitat; material: faeces | place: Denmark | collected 2011 | reverse complement strand
GTCCGCATTCGGGGAGGAGAAACGCCCCAGCAGTATGTTTGCCGACGGAGACGGGCGGAAACTTGTCAGCCACAGCTTCAACCCCTTCGAGCTTCTGCGGGATGCCAACTGGATCACCGTGGCCACCCTGCTGGCGGCCGTCATTCTGATCGCGGTGGTGGTGCTGATCGTCCGCCTGGTCTCCAATCGGGTGAACCGGCGGCGCTACGGCGGCGGACGGACTAGACGCTACCGGGGATGAGCGCAATCTGACTTTGTTTACCCCAGCTTTTATGGCTTTTACATTTAGGGAGGAATTGACATTGCATCAAAGAAATGAGATCGTCGTCAAAAAGAATTTGACGCCGGAGATCGGCCTGATCTCTGTCTATGCCCCGCTGATCGCCAAGAAGGCCAAGGCGGGACAGTTCATCATCCTGCGCGTTGACAGCGAGGGTGAGCGCATTCCGCTCACCGTTGCCGGCTACGACCATGACCTTCACCCGACCGTTATAGTTCGGCATCCGGTAGGAATGACGCTGCTTCTCCCCTTTCTTCAGCAGGAACGGGCCGTCGAACATGACAACCGGCTTGAAACGGTTCACAATGGCTTTCGGCCCCTTGTTAAGGGCATCGTCGCCACCGATGCTGAACAATTGTTCGATACGTCCGCCGTAAGCGCCGACTACGAAATTATACATATCCCAGGTACTTACACCCAGGGCTTCGCGGGCATTGAACGCCTTCCAGGGTTCAGGGGTGCGGAAACGAGTCAGGTCGAGCAGGCCTTCGTCCACAATGGCTAAGGTATAGGCCATTTCGCGGCCGTCCTTTTCGGAAACGGTTACCTCATAGTTGGCTTCCGGCTTGATTTCGTTCGGTATGCTGATCTGGGGATATAAATGACTTTCCGGAGAGGTCACCGTGAACGGGACAACGCCGTACATACGGATCGGCAAATCGTTTTTCGTGATTCCGTGAGGCTGCAACAACGTTACATAAACGTAGGCATTCGGCTGCATCTCTTTGGTCACGTCCAGTTTGATTACGGTCTGTTGGTCGTCACAGGTATGTTCGGTGACGGACAATACCTTCGTGCCGTTTTCTATGCTGACAACGGCACGGCTTCCTTTGGCTGAAGGGATGGTGATAACCAGTTTCTCGCCCGGCTGATAATTATCCTTATCCGTCTTGAAGGTCAGCATGCTGGCCGATTCACTGCCGTCGGCATTCCTCCGTCCCTCGTTATAAGGCCAGTCAAAATAACTCATGACACCGGTCGATTGCTTTCCTTATCCTTCACGGAAATAAAGTAAGTGCCCCACTCTTCATTGCCGAACGATAAGCTAAAGGTCCCGCGCCCGTTCTCCCCGGTACGGACTGTCATATTTTTGACGGGTTTGTTGTAGGAGTCGGAGACATAGTTTGCCAGGCTACTGTTGTCGGAACTCCACCACCAGTACCAATACACTTTATAGACCTGCACCTCCAGTTCCGTATTGGCCTGCGGGTTGCCCAGGTAATCGGCCGAAGCGACTTCGTAGGTGTAATTACTTCCTGTATTGAGTTGTTCGCGTGTCTGTTGCGGCGACTTGATACCGGCATAGCGCTTATAAGGCGAATACAACATCCGGTTGGCATCGATACTGAAATCGCCCGATTCTTCGTACACACGGGTAACGAAGTTTGCCATCAGCATACCCGGAGCCGTCGAACCGATCTCAAACTTCGCCTGCACAAGGGCGTCTCCCTTCTCGTCGGTCGTTCCGGAGATCAGTTTGCTCTCTTCGCTGTTAAACACTTTCGAAGGATCATCGAAATAGAAATCCTTAAATCCGCTGAAAGTGGTCGGTGTAGAGATAAAGGTTCCCTGAATATCGTATTTAAGGTTCCTTGCCGTTGCTCCCTGCAACCATTCCGTATGCAGACGTGCGTTCAGCGGATCGCCGCGCAATAATGTCTTTTCGGGCATGGACAGGTCGATCTTCAGACGATTCGGCTTGATAGATTCCACACGCAGGCGTTTGGTGAAGCTGACGCCTCCCACGTTTACAGTTACATTCCAGGCGCCTGTCGGTGCATCCGGTTCCGTCGGCATGGCAAACGAATACACACCCAGTTCTCCCCGGGTCTGTGTCTTACGCAGATATAATTGTCCCAACGGGTTATACAGTTCCATTACCACCGGATGGTTGGCGGGAAGTTTTTTGGCACGGTCGTTCAGCATAAAACTCAGGAACAAGGTATCGCCCGGACGCCAGACGCCCCGATCACCATAGATAAATCCTTTAATGCCTTTCTGTACGACCTCGCCGGAGACATCGAAAGAGCTTAACGACAATGCCGATCCGCCATCCACACGCAGATACGAGCGTTCATTTCCCAAAGAAGCGATCAGATAGAAAGGCTTGCCCGAAGTTATCTTCAGACGGGTCTGTCCCTGGCTGTCCGTAATACCCGATGCCAGCTGCTGATTCTGGTAATTGTAAGCCGCGACATTGACACCATTCTCCGGATGAGTCGTCATCAGGTTATGCACCAGGACTGTCATTTCATTATCCTCACCTGCCATTGCTAACAGGCCGAGGTTGGTTGCCAGCACATTCTTGCCTTCTACCTTATTATAATAGTAACTATTCGAACAGGGGTCATTCCGTTCGCTGTAATTATAATCACTCCAGTCGAAATCACCATTATAATAATAGTATCCGCCATTATCGAAACGCGAACTTTCCTCTTTGAATTTGATTTCATCTTCAGCAAGCAATTGTTCGTGGGAGACTTTCACGGAATCGTCGCAGGGATAGGCCGACAGATCTTTATTGAAAGAAAGTTCGACACGGTAAATGGCACCGGGTTCAGGTTCCATCATTTGCTTCATATCGATAGCATAGGTGTTCCATTGGGTAAGATCGCTGCCGTCTTCATCCAGGAAGATCGTCTTACGTGCGACCAGGCGGCCCACACGCATCAGGTCCGAAGTCCCGTCCAGATTATTCACTTGGAGGAACTGGCCGATATTCTGCTCCAATATCTTTATCACACGTACCACAACGCCACGAAGATAAACGGCCTGGAAAGGTACGAGCAATTGAGTGGATTGCGGTATAATAACTCCCTGCCCGACAAACCTGACATCCGGCAGAAGGCTGCTGATCTCGACCTGGCGGATAATATCTTCTTTCAGAGTAAGGCCGTTCTTACTGCGTATCTGATGGTTCAGATGTACATTCATAACTCCCGTACGTTGAGCATCGGGATATAAACGCAGACGGTTCCCCTCCACATTCACCGTCTCGGAGGTATTCCCGGCGATAAAGGCCAATCCCTGCATATCCTGCGAAGAATCCAGCTCTTTAGAGAACGTCACTTCCACATACCGTTCCGGTTCCGTCACATAAGTCACGTCATAAACCTCAAAATCGTTCATATCCGGGATACTTACGGATAGCAGCTTATCTTCGGCAACGCCCAGTTTATTCGGGGCAACGGAAAGGGTAAGCGTACGGCTTCCGTCGGTTCCGGCCTGTACATTCTGCAAGGTAACCTGATGTTTTTTACCGTCGGGGCTGTGTTGCCATACAGCATCCACCTTTTCTGAGAAGCGGACCAACGATTCAACTGTTTCCGGTGTCTCCTTATCGGGGGTCAGCAAAGTGCACAGTACATCATAACCGTTCTCGTTCTTCTTGTTGATCTCCATCGATTCCAGATTGGCACGCAACGCCATAGGGAAAGTAGAAAAGCCGAAGGTAAACTGCTTGTCCTTGCCTGTCACGTCAAACCATTCGAAAAGGTCGGCCGTCAGCTTGTAGGAGGTATTCCGGTCAAACTCTTTTGCAGGTTTGAAAACGATAGTCCGGTTATTCTCAAAAGAGAACTCTCCGGCTATATCCGGTTTGATGCGGACCAGCTTCGACAACCGGTCGCTCTGTAATTTATCCTGTGGTATATCCTGATTGAATATCAGATACACCGGTGTATACCTGGATATTTTACCCGAGGTAAACGCTTCCACATGCGGGTTAAAAGGCAACTCTCCCGTCTCGCCTTCACTACTCTTTGAAGTACAACTGCCCAACAGGCACAACAAATAGCATAAACACATCAAATAAAGATACCTTGCCATATTTCTTCCAATTAACGGTTACTACTTATTCAAGATCAAAAACAAACATCAGCACATCTACTTATTTCACAAATATAAAGAATTATATTCTACGATAGAACGTATTCCACCTGATCTTTCATTTTTATCCTTATCTTTGCCACAAAAAGCGACAATGAGTTACACAACTTATCTCTTTGACTTTGATTACACGCTCGCAGACTCTTCTCGCGGCATCGTCACTTGCTTCCGCAATGTGCTCAATCAACACGGCTATAACGACGTGACCGATGAAGCCATCAAACGCACCATCGGAAAGACCTTGGAAAAATCTTTTTCTATCCTGACCGGTGTGACAGATGCCGACCAGCTGGAAAGTTTCAAAAACGAATACAGAAAAGAGGCGGATACGCACATGACGATAAATACGGTGCTCTTCCTTGAAACCAAGTCCGTACTGCTCGCACTGAAAGATGCAGGCGCCTTCATCGGCATCATCTCCACCAAATACCGTTTCCGGATCAAAGAACTGGTCGACCAGCATTTCCCCGGCAACTTCTTCAACATCATTGTCGGCGGAGAGGACGTAAAGACAGCGAAACCTTCACCAGAGGGTTTGCTACTTGCCATAAAAGAACTGCACATCACCAAAGCGGAAACTCTATATATAGGTGACAGCACCATAGATGCCGCCACAGCCAAAGCTGCCGGAGTAAACTTTGCCGGAGTAACGCATGGAGTGACCACCGCCGAGGAATTAAGTAAATATCCGCACTGGAAAATAATGAGCTCACTGGAAGAATTACTGGAAAGCGACGATCAGCCGACTAATAACAAACCGTCAGCTGACGAGAAATATCCGGTTACCGACAAAGCAATATCTCCTGTTCCGGCTTCTTCCACGTCTTCCGCATCAGCTTCCGGCACTCCTTCCGGCCCACGCAGAAGAAAGATGATAAATATCTGGCAGATATTAATCCTGGCAGTATTGCTATGGCTATCCTTTGAAGAGGGTGAAAACAGTAATGTCTTTATGTGGGCTTTTCTGTTGGTTCTCTGGTATATCCTTACAACACGCCGGATTGTTCCCGACCGTGTGTTAGATTTCATCTCCCCCTGGTGGACTCCCTGCAAAGTGCGTCTTCGCGCTCTCCGCATCAAGATGATACGCGGAAAGCAAGTACCGGTTGCCAGCGAAGAAAGCAACACCTGCCTGAATTGCGGAACCGTCTATACCGGCAGCTACTGTAACCGCTGCGGACAAAGCCGCAATACCCCCCGTTATCGTTTAAGCAACGCTTTCAGAAACATTCTGGGAGGTTTCACCAACATTGATAACGGCTTCGGCCGCACTTTGCTGGACTTACTCTATCGTCCGGGATATATGATGAAGGACTTCATTGCCGGAAAACGGATACTTTACTTCCGTCCCTTCCAGACGTTATTCGTACTGGCCGCCCTCTACATCATGGCCGTGCAATTGGTGGATCCAGATGCGTTGAAAGAAAAAAAGAAGGATTCCCCGGAAACCCAGCGACAGGAAATTATGGCCGCGCGTGAGCAATTGCAACAACGAATAGAAATAGCAGAAGATTCCACAACAAAGGAAATGCTCAGCATAGCCATAGAAAAGCTGAATAACAAGTTAGAGGATATAGAAGTGGAAGACTCTACGGAAATCCAGAAAAAAGGTCTTCTAATTGCCCGCGAGCAACTGCAAAAACAACTGCAAAAACAACTGAAAAAAGCCAAGAACCCCACGCAAAAAGAAGCCCTGGAACAGACCATAGAAAATATAGACCAAAGTCTGGATAAACTGAAAGCGGAAAGTAATACAAAGAAACCTAATATCGTCATCAAGACAGGCGACGACAACAATGAAGACCTCATTGACGAATTCGTGGAAAGCAGCCTGTCAGTGAGCAATAAACTTGAAAAGGTCGTTCAGAACACCCCTTTCCTTCAGAAAGTGTGGAATCTGTTGCACAGCTGGGGACACGGTAATAAGGCATTTCGCATCATAGCCACTTTACCTCTCTTTGCCCTGGCAACGCTTATGGCTTTCCGGCGCAAGAAGAATAAAATACGTTATAACCTTACGGAACATGTATTCATGCAGGCCTATATCGCTTGCCAGATACTTCTGCTCAGTATCATCGTGCTTCCTTTCAACGGCAGCGCGGCAGTTAATAATTTATATGAATTACCGATATTAGTGATCTTTGCGCTCTTCTGCTTAGACTATAAACAATTGTATGGTTACAGTTGGTGGAGAAGTTTCTGGACTACGTTACTCATGTTCTTATACAGTTTGATACTGGTTATACTCTTTGCCATCGTAGTAGTAGGTTTGCTGATTGCGGCAGTTTATATATTGGAAACAATCCTGTAAGATAGAGAGGCTCAAGACCTCATCTTTCAAGACGATAAAAAAAATAAGGGGGTGTATGAATCACCCCCTCATTTATTAATTTGGATTTGCGACTGCACTTACCATCCATTCGGTAATAGGAATCGTATTTACCATTCCTCCATTGATTGAAGAATACGTCCAGGCATCCCAACTGTTTTGAGTCAACTGTCGCAGGCCGGCCATAACCATAGAATATTCGAATGATTCGGGAACATTCTTTCCATCATCTCCTAAATAGTATGTGCAATAACCTTCATACCAGCCACCTGCCCAATAATCGGCAGGATCGGTCGGCGCATATCCGTCTCCTGAATCATCACCGCTCAACGTTATTACTCCGTCCACAAAATCAGCTGCATCATACGTCACGGATGTCGTTCCATTCTTTATTGAAAAACTCCCATCGCCATTGGCATCATAACCGAAGCCACGGATAGACTGGCTATCAGAACTAAATCCAGGTCCTACCAATACGAAAAAGCGAGGATCTGCTTTAGCTATTGCCAATATCATCTGATGTCCGGTGGGCTCGTCACTCGCTTTCCAGCGATATCCCCAACTCAGCAAATGAACATTATCCTTTGCCGGACTCTCCCATTCATCGCCACTTATCCATTGCACAGCCAATGCCGACTGGCATTCACCTTCTCCTGTCCAGAACTGAATATCATCCATAGACTTCACTGCCGGATAAGCCATATACACATTCACCGTAACAGAAGCAGAGGCTTCGTCTTTATCCGTATAAGCTGTGAACTTTATTTCATAAGTCCCCGCCTTCTCTGGAGCAAAAGTATATTTCAGTTCGGTCGACACTTTTTCATTATTCAATACCCATTCATTACGGGCATTCTCACCATTTTCCACTTTCGCTTCCAAAGCTAAAGTATTTCCAAGCGCAATATCCTGCTTGTCACCATTCACAATAGATACCGACAATGGCAAAACATTGTCATCGGAATCATCATCACTACAAGATGCCAGTCCTGTTATAAGGACTATGCATGACAATAAATAAACAAATCTCTTTTTCATTATTACTTAAAATTAGAAGTAAAGAATGTCCCGGCCGGGTATTTCGTACAATCATTATAGGTAGCCTTAAATGTGGGCGTATCGCCGCTAAAGTCAAATATACTGATCTGATTGATGCCTACATCACCATACCCCTTTATGGTATTAAGATATACTCCTTCCGTCACAGGGTCAACCGCAACTGTATTGTAAACGATATTAGCATTTTCTACCATTTCTTTAGCATCTACCATCAGTTTAGTTTCATTCGTACTGAAGATATGGCGATAGATTTTAGTAGAAAGGGCACTCATGTACAACGTATCCCCCTTAGCCGTTATGCTGGGAGCAGCGGCAAACGAAGCCGACAGTGTCTTCGCAGCGTCTGCATTGGTAGCTGCCAAATCATTCTCTTTCATTATTGAATAATCCTTAGCATTAACTTTAGCTATTTTGCCGGATGATACTGATACCCACACATTGTTATCCGATGACTTCACTACACCCGATATGTTACTGTCAAATTCAACCGTTGCTGCCACTTCATTTTTACCGGCTTCTATCACAAGAAGATTCTTGCTCTGGGAAGCAAATACTTTTCCTTCAACAACCGCCATCGTATTCTTTCTGGCACCGTTCGTACCTTCTATAAGCGTGGCCTCCCCAGTAGAAGGATGAAACAACTTGATTCCTGCATTATCACGCAGATAAATATTATCATCACCCAATACGGCTACATGCGTAGGCCAATCAATCTTACCTTTCAACTCGTCGCCATATGCAGTTTCCAGTTTCAACGTTTCCGCGTTGACAATCGTCAGAAAACCACCTTCGTTACCCCCATTTTGAGAGACAATGTACATTTTTTTGTTAGCAATAAACAGATCCTGCGGAACACTGCCCAACCATGCTCCGTTATTCTCCTCCTGAAAAGCCTTATTCACAAGTTCACCTTCGGGACTTATAAATATCAGATATCCACCCTTATCGCCTCCCCAGGCAGAACCTTCGTTCAGGATAAAGGTTCCGTATTTATACTTCCCATATACATCGACAGTCACTCTGGCCGAAGCCTCACCCTGTTCCGCATTCGAAACAGTCAGCTGAACGTCATAACTTCCAAGTTCGGTAGCAGTGAAATCGTAAGTAGAAGTAGTAGCTACGTCCTTCCCGTTCAGCTTCCAGACATATTCCACTTCTGAACTTCCTTCGACTTCAGCTTTCAGGTTAAGGGTACCTCCCTGCACAATCTCCTGATTCTCACCACCCTCTATCAAAACCGACAGCGGCAGTAACGGCTCTTTATTGTCATCACTACAAGACACCAGTCCTACAGCGAGGACCAAACACGACAAAAAATAAATAATGTTCTTCTTCATTGTTGTTATATAAAAAATTAAAAAATAGGGATTAAAACTCAAACATCAACGAGCACAACACGTTGCGCAAAGGCATCGGATAGTATTGTGTCGATTCATAATAAGTATTCAGAATGTTATCCACACGCACTTGGAAAGTAACCTGCCTGCCATCCTTCAGTTTCCACAGATATCCCGCCAGCAGGTTGTGAACCGTATAAGGGCGGGTCGAATAGGATTCGTCGGTCGTGACATAGCGCTTACCTATATAAGTGGTCTGCCACGAGCAGAAAGCATTCTTATAATCGAATGCCAGACGCGCATTCCATTTCAATTCGGGCACATAAGGTATCTGCCGCATATAGGAGTTATCATCTTCATGTTGCTTCTTCCGGGTACGCGAACGCGCCCAACTGAAATTACCGGAAAGCGTAGTCTTGAAATCACCGAAACTCAACAGCATCTTACCCGTAAACTCCGCCCCCGTAGAAAGCACGTTACGCTTGTTCTGAGGCGTCCATATCCACTGGTTACCGTCTTTGGGAAGCCACAAAATCCAGTTGTCGATATGCATCAGATACCCGGACACTTCGGCATTCAGTGTCATCCAGGAAGTCAGTTCATTCTTATACCCGATGGCCGCATCATAGGAATAACCGTCTTCGGGTTTCACATCCGGATTACCGCCGGGACGCCAATAGAGGTCGTTCATACTGGGAAAGCGATAATTATAAGACATACTCCCCTTTACGTAGAAAGTCTTATCAAAGAAATTGGTGACAAAACCTGCCGACCAGGTGGAAACGTTCCGGCTATTGTTTTGCTCGAACATATACTGGGCATGTAATTGCAGCCACAACAACGGGGTCCAGTTGGCCGAAGCCTGCCACGACAGCACATTACGGTGATGCTTCAACGGCGGTTCGGCCACCGGTATACTATAATACGTACCGTCTATCAGATACTTTGCCGAATCCACATCAATATAACTGCTCACATTGACCAAATCGTGCGTATAAGTAAGTGTGGTATTCAGCACCAGTTCGTCAACAGGCGCACACGAATAATCGGCAACGCCCTGCCAGGTATGCGAAGAGTTGATGTTTCCTTCCGGATCGAACAGACCACCATCGAACCATTTGTCGTACTTCAAACGATAATAAAGCCACGCACCCTTTACGTGCAGTTCGTGTATGCCACGCACATAGTCGAAACCTACATACCCGCGAACGTTCGTCTCGTGCTGCCACTCGTGCGTCTTGCTCACAATGCCCAACGGCTGGGGCAACATGCGCTTTCCCTGTTGCAACCAGCCGATAGCAACCAGTTGAGCATGCCGGTTCAACTTGAAATAACCTTCCTGCATAGCTCCCCATTGCGAATAGTCGGCATCCTGGCGTCTCTCCTTGAAAGCCTCGTTAGTGAGCACTTTATTTATATAGGTATAGTCGTTATCGGAATGTTGATAAAACAAACGTGTTTTCGAAACCACACGCTTGCCTCCTACGTTAATCTGTGCCCCTCCGGTATAAGTGTTGTAAGAACCATACTCACCGAAGAACTTTCCTGTGAGTCCTTTGCCCCACTCCGGGTCATTGAAGATGTTTACACTGCCCCCCACGGCTCCCGTACCACTTTTCACATGGCTACTCCCATAATAAAGATTCACGTTGTCGGCAAAAAAGACCGGAAATTGCGAAAAGTCGAATACTCCGGACATGGGCGGCGTGATGTTGACTCCGTTCCAGTTAACCCGCGTCTGTGCGGCACTTCCTCCACGAAAAGAAGCCGTAGACAATGCTCCCGTACCCAAACTCTTGATATAGGTGGCGGAGTTATCAGTCAGCAGTTCGGAGAATGAACGCGTTTTATTGACTTGCAGCATTTCAGGGTCGATGCGCGCTACCTTGGCACCGGCATTCGCTTCGTTGGCATGGCTTATCCGGCGGGCCACAATCTCCACCTCATTCAGATTCAGATCATAAGCCACTGTATCCTTTTTCTGGGCTACTATATTGGTAGCCGACAGACATAGGGCAGCCATCAGGAGAAACAGTTTTCTCATATATATAGATTATTGAATTTCAACGGATTCCGGGAAATAAACCTGACTGGGGTACACACCGACACGATAGCTTTCGATATTCCCGCTCTCTTTATAATGACGGATATAACCGCGCTGTGCCGAGTAATCCAGACAATCGCAGATATAGACCTCGCCCTGCGGACTTACCCCACAGCCATACATCATGTCCACTCCCGGCACATGACGGTGCAGTCTGAACGTGCCGTCGTCCGTATTCAGTGTATAAATACTTTGCTGTGAGTCGTTCGGGCGCCCCGGTTTGTAGGTCCGTACACTAAAGTAAATCAATGATTTAGTAGCATCCATATCCGTACGGTTATAGCCGACCGTTCCTACAACATCTCCCTCTTTCGCCTCATCTTTGCCGACAAAAGGAAGCCGATAAGTAGCCAGCACCTTTTCCGTTTCCGGATCAATGCACTTCAGCAGAACGGCAGTGAGTTTTCCTTTATCCCGCTCGTTCATCAAAGCCCATAGCCTGCCGTTCTTATCTTTCAGTATCTTACAAGTCTTGGTAGTTTCCTCATTATAAACGTCTTCTATCATGCGGCTTCCTTCCTGGTTTATATTGTCCAGGTCGAACACGTACAGCCCCTTTGCCGTCATACCAAACAGTTTATGGTCCGCCACTTCCATATATTCCACCCATTTCCTGATGACAATATACTCCAACGGAGTACCGTAAGGCGGCACAGTACGGATTCGTACCAGCTGGCTGGGCAAATCCGTACCGGGCACGTTATTACTCAAAAGGTCGGAAACAATGGCTGTAGTATCCGATACAGGTACTATCTGACGCGGCAATCCTGCCTGTGTATAAAGTATCGTACCTTCGGATTTGAATGTCTGTGGATTTACAATCTCGATTTTCTTAGAATTATTCAAGGTGACGAAGTACTTCCCGTTAATCATCGTAATGGATTGCGCTACATCCCCCAACGGACGATTGTTCACAACACGGAAAACGTCGGGACTCACCATTCCGTTACGATACAACACGGATATAGCCCCCATATTGGTACCTATCCGTCCTTCGTTCAACACAATCGCTTCAATATTACCTTCACCCACACCGGCCGGAAAGTCATCTTCATATTCGCAAGCGGACAGTGACAGCACCAATAGTGCACAAAACAACCTCAGAACACATTTTCTCTGCATACACAATATTATTTTTATGTTTCGAGGAGTAAAGTCCGAACAGTGATCACCACCCATATTGGTAGCAATATGAATTGAAGTAATGTTAATCCCCACGTTTCTTTTCCCCCGAAACTGTAGATTGCAGACTTTGCAGGCAGGTCTTCTGACTCGCT
>OIXH01004058.1_pt1 | contig 12282 bp, 13 predicted proteins | sample 1587741 | NCBI WGS metagenome assembly OIXH01 (sample SAMEA3888916, study PRJEB22519) | human gut metagenome | biome: human gut; feature: human-associated habitat; material: faeces | place: Denmark | collected 2011 | reverse complement strand
GCGAGGCGGCTGCGCACCTATCGTGGCGGCAAGCCGCCCTACCGCAGTTTGCATTTCTACCTGAAACAGGTGGAGTCAATTAAACTACAATTTAAACTATTCACATAAACAATATACTCTCAATTCACCTACAGCCTCACAATATAATGCAAATCAGTCCGCCGCTGCCTTCGTTGATTATGCGCTCTAAGGTCTCGCGCAGCTTATCCCTTGCGTCCTCAGGCATTTTTGCGAGCTTATTATGCAAGCCTTCATTTACCAGTTCATGCAGTGATTTGCCGAAAATATTTGACTGCCAAATCTGCTTCGGGTCACTCTCAAATTCGCTCATCAGGTATTCAATAAGCTCCTCTGACTGACGCTCAGTTCCGACAAGCGGGCTGACCTCTGTCTGGATATTTGCCTTAATCATATGTATTGATGTCGCACCGGCTTTCAGCCGCACACCGAACCGGCTGCCCTGCTTTATTATTTCAGGCTCTTCAAGCGTAAGCTCGTCAATTGACGGATACACAATGCCATAGCCCTTTGCATCCACCTCACGCAGTGCGGCAGCTACCTTGTCATACTCCTTTTTCATTCTGGACATTGTCTCAAATTCGGACAATAACCCTTGCCTGTCGTTTATATTAAGACCCGACCTCTCGTTAAGCGTCTTATAGAACAGACTGTCAGGCACAGAAACCTCAATTCTCGCCTCGCCGTAGCCGGGGCTTATCACAGTTATGTCGGCCTTATCAACAAATTCACAGTCATCACGCAGTCTCTCCGGGAGCTTTTTCACATCGGAAATCTTGTCAGCCGAATCCATCGCCTTGTATATCTTGTCGGCTATGCTCTCGCCTTCGGAATCCGTGAGCCATGCAGGAACAGAAACAGACAGCTCCTTGAGCGGGAACTCGTACAGTATTTTTTCCATAATATCGTTTATGTCATCAACTGTGAGTTCTGAACAATTAGTCGGTATTACGGTTGCATTATACCTATCGGCTAAGGTCTCGGCGAGCTTCTTTGTCTGCTTGGATTCCGGGTTCGCCGAATTGAGCAGTATAACAAAAGGCTTGTTCAGTGCAAGCAGCTCGTTTATAACCCGCTCCTCTGCCTCGATATAATCCTCTCGCGGAATCTCGGTTATGCTTCCGTCAGTGGTAACAACAACTCCGACGGTTGAGTGTTCGGATATAACCTTACGCGTACCTATTTCCGCCGCCTGTTCAAACTGCATCGGATTAGCCGACCACGGAGTCATTACCATTCTCGGCATCTCATCTTCGATATGACCGAGCGCTCCGGGAACGACATAACCAACGCAGTCAATCATTCTGACCTTTAGGTTGGCATGATTGCCAATCGTTATCTGAGCCGCCTCGTTGGGAATAAACTTCGGTTCGGTTGTCATAATCATCTTGCCGGCGGCAGACTGCGGCAATTCGTCCATTGCGCGCTCGCGCTTATAATCGTTTTGGATATTGGGCAGCACGAGCAGATCCATAAACCGCTTTATAAACGTAGATTTTCCTGTTCTGACCGGACCCACAACTCCAATATAAATATCCCCCTGGGTCCTCAGCGCAATATCACTATACAAATTATCCCTCATTGCTTTTTCCTCCTTGATTGATTGACCTATTACTTTGGTATACGCATACATCATTTGTTTAAATCATATGCAAGCCTTTATAGTATTATGAATTCATTGCCAAAAAAAGTTTGACCATGTGTAACCAAATTATAAATCCGGCATAATGTAATAGTGAGCAGGGCTGAAGGAGGACGGCGATGTTTAGGAAAAGATGCTTTAAAAAGAGACCGAAAGGCGGGGCGGCGCTTATAGGTCCTATGCTTGTTGCTCTCGGAGTCGGTGTTTTCCTCGCATATATTATCCCAAACTATATACTCATTGCACTGTTCGGCATCGCTCTTATAATTATCGGGATTAAGTTCATTTGCAAATAACAATTATTATATAAATATAAATCCATAAGCATGTTCAGCGGAAAGGAGCGTATACATATGCAAATCGTTGTTGTAAGACCGCCAAAATTAATAAGAGGAATTCTGAAACTTGCCTTTGGGATAAAGACCGTAAAGGAAGACGAATAATCAATATATTATATCGAACAGCTTTGAGTTCCTCCAAAACAAAACGTCCGGGCATTTTTTCCCGGACGTTTTTTAACTATTATTATATTATATAATCCTGAACGACTTCATGCTTCATGTTGAATATCTCAAAAATCTTATCGCGAAGCTCAAGGAAGTCCTCGCTTGTTCTGTCGCGGTAATGCCTTAAAGGAATAGGCAGCACGCATTTGATTTTTCCGGGGTTGGGCGTCATAATAACGACTTTATCCGCGAGGAATACCGCCTCTTCAATATCATGGGTGACAAATATAACGGTCTTTTTTGCCTCCTGAGATATTCTCAGAATATCGTCCTGAAGCTTCATTCAGGTTATTGCGTCAAGCAGAATTCCAATCACACCAATGACAATTATTGTGGCAAGAAGCGTATCCGCTCTCAAGTTGTTTCTCGAATCGATAATCAGATAGCCGAGACCTGTCTGGGAGCCTATCATTTCACCGGCAACCAGGAACACCCATGCTGTTCCGAGCGCAAGATGTATTCCGCTGGCAATCTGCGGAAACGCAGATGGCAGAATTACCTTCCATAGGATTTGCGGCGGCTTTACGCCGAAGTTTTCGGACACCTTCAGATATATCGGGTCAATATTCCCGACAGCCGAAACCGTAGACAGAAAAACCGGGAAGAATGCTGCGATAAAGATAATAACAATCGCCGGAATGTCACCTATTCCGAAAATAAGAACTATAAACGGCATCCACGCCATAGGCGAAATCGGACGCAGCAGCTGTACTATTGGGTTGACATACTTAAATATTGAACCAACCGAGAAAAAGACCCAGCAATACAGCGGCTAAAATTGCGCTTATATAGCCTATGACAAAGCGGTACATACTTGCACCGATATTGGTAAAGATTGAGCCGTCGGAAATCATCTCAAGCAAGGCGTCCCATGCCTTAAGCGGTGACGGAAACAGCGCTTCGTTTATTCCGCCTGCCATATAGGCAATCTGCCACAGCGCGATCAGAACCGCAAAGGATATTTCTATGTTTTTTATTGACAGAAGTCTTTTCATATTATATCACAGCCTTTCATCTCAAGGATTCGCTTACAGCGAATTATCCACAAAGTCGCTGTATGACGGCGGATTGTCGGACAAGCCGTATGCTTTGACCTTTTCAACCAGAGAATTATAAATATCCTCTGTTATCTCAAGGTCGTCATAAGAAATCCATTGAAGTGAAATATCCAGAACATCATCGTCCTGCTTTAAGTATTCCTTCGCTATGCTCTTTTCTTTGTCGGGTGTGAGGTTTTTGCCCGCCGTCTTATAATCCTCAACAAACTCCTTTGCAAGCTCAGGATTTTCTTCAATAAACTTATCAGTCAGAACAAGTCCGCAGCACAGAGAATCCTGCCAAAGCTCCTCAGACGAGAACAGAACCTTTTAAATCGTTTTGTTAAGTTAAATGAAAATTGAGACCTTGAACCCCTTATGGTATAATGGTTTTACCCCTAAAACCTATACCTCCCGAAAATTCGAGAAAGGAATACAAGATCTCATGGATAATATTATACCAATTTGTTGCCCAAAGTGCAACTCTCATTCACTTTATAAATACGGCAAAGATAAATTCGGCAATCAAAAGTATCAATGCCGTAAATGTAAACATCAGTTTGCACCTGATTTTGTTCCAAGTGGTTCAAGAGGTGCAAAACCACTTCCGCCGGAACAGAGAAAATATCCTTCCTGTCCTGTTTGCGGTAAGTCTGCATTTCTTCATCACGATTATGACGATTATTCAAATTATCGTTGCTCTGATAAAAAATGTAATCATTCATTCTTTCAAGCGAAACCTACTGTGAAGCTGCCACCATCTATGTCCAACATCATTGGTAAAGATAATTTCAAGCGTATGCGCCATAGCATACATCTTGTAATTACTGCTTTAACTATGTTTTACATAGGCGGTGCATCTTTCCGTAAGATTGCTTTAATGCTTAATATTTTATACAATATCAAAGTATCTCACGTTACTATCAGCGATTGGTGTAAAAAGTTTGCACCAATATTTCACACTAAAATGCTTACTCTTATGCCTGCTATGAATTTTGACTCTGATGAGTGGCATGCCGATGAAACTGTTGTCAAAATCTTAGGTAAAAAGTATTACATTTGGTTTATCATTGATAGTGAAACAAGGTTTGTTTTAGGATTCCACCTATCACCTCACAGAGATTCCCCTCAAGCCTTTAGCTTGTTCAATAGTGTAAAGCAATACGGTAAACCTAATGCCATTGTTACTGACCGTTATTCAGCTTACAAAGTACCCACCAAATCAATATTCAAATGGTCGCACTGTGATTTGTCATAGGGCGTGCTTTAGCACGTTCATTTTTACCCTTGACAAATCGCAGTCGAGCATTTATGAGCTTTTCGGCGAAAATCGGCTAAATTTTGTGAATTCATTATGCTATTCTTTCATTTTAACTTTACACTACCTTTTAAATTTACAAATACTTTTGCAGCAACATTATTTCCCACTAAACACATATGAATAATGTGATAATAGGATTTTACTATATTCTATTAGCTTTGTCAACAGTTTTTTTCTAAAGTATTATTAATATAGAAATTATTGGTGATATTTATAAATTTTTTCACAAAACGGACTAATAAATTATTTGAAATATAAAAGCATAAGTCAAACGACAGATTTGAGCATAGAAAAAATCCTCCCAAAGATATGGGAGGATAAAAAATATTACACGCCAATTTTGGGGCAGAGCATATTTATCGGGCAGGTATCACACTTTGGTCTGCGCGCGTCACAGTATTCTCTGCCGTGATAAACCAGCTGATGGCAGAACGAGGTCTGATACTCGGGCGGTATCAGCTTAAGCAGATCCTGTTCGATTTTCGCCGGCTCCTTGTTTGTCGTGAAGCCCATTCGGTTTGACAGCCTTGTAGCATGGGTATCTACCACAACGCCCGGTATGCCGAAATAGTCGCCCCGAACTAAGTTTGCCGTCTTTCTTCCGACGCCCGGCAGACGGAGCAAGTCCTCCATACTGCTCGGCACCTCGCCGTTATAGTCCGATACAAGCATACGGCAGCAGCCGATTATATTTTTCGCCTTGTTACGGAAAAAGCCTGTCGGCTTTATATCCTGCTGAAGTTCAAGCTCATCGGCGTTTGCAAAGTCATACACATCCTTATACTTCTGGTACAAGTCCTTTGTCACAATATTTACACGCTTATCCGTACACTGCGCCGCAAGCTGTGTGGAAATCAGAAGCTGCAAAGGGTTGTCGTAGTCGAGTGTACAGTCGGCGTCACTGTATGTCCGGTTAAAAATTTCGATTATTCTCATCAATCTTTCTTTTTTATCTGCAATTTTTTCCCTCATAATCAAAATACCTCTTGCAAAATGTTATTAATAACATTATAATATATGTGTATGACTTTTTCAAGATGTCAAAATATGATTTTGTATAAAATTAAATAATATATATATTGGAGGATTTTTTAATGTTTGAATTTAAGGCTTTGACCTCGGCTGATCCTGAAGTTAAAGAGGCAATCGAAAAGGAAATCAACAGACAGCGCAGCAAAATTGAGCTTATCGCTTCAGAGAACTTTGTCAGCCCCGCTGTAATGGAGGCAATGGGCACACCGCTCACAAACAAATACGCAGAGGGTTATCCGGGCAAGCGTTACTACGGCGGCTGTGAGTATGTTGATGTTGTTGAGGATCTCGCAAGAGAACGCGCAAAGGAGCTGTTCGGCGCAGAGTTCGCAAATGTTCAGCCCCACTCAGGCGCGTCTGCAAACCTCGCTGTATTCTTTGCAACAATGGAGCCGGGCGATACTTACCTCGGCATGAGCCTCGCAGAGGGCGGACACCTGAGCCACGGTTCACCGGTTAATATCTCCGGTAAGTATTTCAACGTGGTACCCTACGGCGTTGACCCGGTAACACACAGAATCGACTATGATCAGGTTCGCGAGCTTGCTCTTGAGCACAAGCCGAAGCTCATTCTTGCCGGCGCAAGCGCATATGCAAGAGAAATCGACTTCGCTAAGTTCCGTGAAATCGCTGATGAAGTAGGCGCATACCTGATGGTTGATATGGCGCACATCGCCGGTTTGGTTGCCGCAGGTATTCACCCAAGCCCGGTACCGTATGCCGACTTTGTTACCACAACAACCCACAAGACTCTGAGAGGTCCGAGAGGCGGTCTCATTCTCTGCAAGGAAAAGTATGCACAGATGATAAACAAGGCAGTATTCCCCGGAAACCAGGGCGGACCGCTTATGCACGTTATCGCCGCAAAGGCTGTATGCCTCAAAGAGGCACTCTCTGATGAGTTCAAGGCTTATCAGATGCAGGTTAAGAAGAACGCTGCTGCTCTCGCCGCTGCGCTTCAGGAACGCGGAATCGACATCGTATCCGGCGGAACAGACAACCACCTTATGCTTGTCAGCCTGCTCAAGCAGGACAAGACCGGTAAGGAGGTTGAAAAGCAGCTTGACGAGGTTGGTATCACCTGTAACAAGAACACTATCCCCAACGATCCCAAGAGTCCGTTCGTGACAAGCGGTATCAGACTCGGTTCTCCGGCTGTTACAACACGCGGCTTTAAGGAAGACGACATGGTTGAGGTTGCTGAGCTTATCTCAATGATTATAAAGGACTTCGAGGGTAATAAAGACGAGGTTGCAAAGCGTGTTCAGGCACTTTGCGACAAGCACCCGCTCTATGCTTAATCAGAACAGGCCATTAGCTGACAGACTGCGGCCCACGACTTTGGACGAAGTTGTGGGTCAGCGTCATATTTTGGGTAAAAACCGCATACTTCGTAATATTATCGAAAGCGGAAACATACCAAACATGATATTCTACGGTCTGTCAGGCACAGGAAAGACTACGGTTGCAAATATCGCCGCAAAATCGTCAAACAAGGTTTTGTACCGGCTCAACGCAACCAATGCGTCAGTCGCAGACATAAAGAATATTGTCAAAGAGAGCGACGGAATGTTTGGTCAAAACGGTATACTCCTCTACCTGGACGAGATTCAGAACTTTAATAAAAAGCAGCAGCAATCTCTTCTGGAATATACCGAAAACGGCAAGATAACGCTTATCGCAAGCACAACCGAGAACCCGTATTTTTATATCTACAACGCTATACTCAGCCGAAGCACGGTATTTGAGTTCAAGCCTCTGACAAGCGACGATATTATACAGGCGCTCAGGCGTGCGGTTGATATTGTGCGCGCTGAGGACTTCCCGGACACTGAACTTATCTGCGGCGATGACGTTCTCAGGCATCTTGCGGAAAAATCAAATGGCGATGTGAGAAAGGCGCTGAACTCTCTGGAGCTTGCTGTGAAATACTCAAATCCAAGCTCAGACGGCAGCCTTGAAATAACGATAGATATTGCCCAGCAGTGTACTCAGAAAAAGGCGTTTAAATTCGACAAAAAGGGTGACAGCCAGTACGATGTAATGAGCGCGCTGCAAAAATCTATACGGGGCAGCGACCCGGACGCGGCAATCCACTATCTCGCAAGGCTTGTTGCGGCTGACGATATACAATCAATCTGCCGCCGGCTTATGGTTATCGCCTGCGAGGATATAGGTCTTGCATATCCTCAGGCAATTTCTATTGTTAAATCATGCGTTGATTCGGCGCTTATGCTCGGCTTCCCGGAAGCGAGAATACCGCTTGCGCACGCAACGGTTCTGCTCGCCACTGCGCCGAAGTCGAATTCGGCATATATGGCAATAAACAGCGCGCTGCACGATATTGAGACCATTGACACGGGTGAAATTCCGCGCCAGCTGCAAAACAAGCACTATGACGGCGAGGGTAATGTTCAGAAGGGACAGAACTACCTCTATCCCCACGACTACCCAAACCACTATGTTGAGCAGCAATACCTGCCGGACAATATAAAGGACAAGACCTATTATGAATATGGGCTTAACAAGACCGAACAGGCAGCAAAGGAATACTGGGACAAAATCAAAAACCACAGGGGCTAATTCCCCTGCGGTTTTATTATCTTTTCCATTTTTATATGCGGACAAAACTCATCGTAATACTCTTTACCAATCTGTGCATATCCGCTTTTTTCATAAAACCCTTTAACCCTTGTCTGTGCGGACAAAATGATTTTTCTGCCTCCGTCCTTGCTTATCTCAAATTCTGCCGCTTCCATAATTTTGCTGCCTAAATTTCTGCCGCGAAACTCTTTCATCACCGCCACACGCCCGATACGAAAAACGTCTTCTTCCGAATCTGTCAAATCTTCACGATAGTACCTGCATACGGCAGCCGGAGATTCGCCGATATAAAACACCAGATGCACTGATTTATCATCTGTTTCGTCAAATTCATTTTCAAACCCCTGCTCGTCGATGAATACCGACTGACGGATGTTTTTCGCATCCTCACAAAGATAATCGTATTTTTTATATCTCATTTTTATTCCTATCTTCTTCCGAATTCCTGTTCTCTTCTGAGTTTTCTTTCTTAATGGACTTGTTTCTTCTGAAGAACCTGTCAAATCCGTCAAGATTATCGTCGTCTCTGAGAAGGAATTTCCTAACGGCAAACAAAACTGCCACGGAGACAATAGTAATCAAATTATCTATAGGCGAGGTATGTACAACAACAAGCTGTCTTGCAATAGCAAACAGCAGCACCTCAATAACAGTCTCCGGCGTGTGACGGCAGAGCATCTTAATAAACTCAACGCCGATTGCAAGGTTCATTGCTCCGTCGAGTATACCGACAAGAGCGTTTTCGTCCGAGCCGAAAATTGTTACGTCAAACGTGTGCATGAACAGTCTGACGCCGAGTACAACAACCGCAAAACCGACAACGCATGAAATAATAAGCTCCAGAATATATCCGAATTCAAACATCTTTTCCTGAATTTTCTTACGCATATTCCTCCTCCTTTACTATTTTTCAGCTTAATCTGATTATACCACAGCACGGCATAAAAGTAAATATAATCTTAACTGATTATACTGCGATTTTTAAACTCAAAAAAATTTTCAAAAAAAGCTTGACAAAATAATTTAAGCGTGGTATAATACTTTTGCACTTGAGAAAGGGCATAAATTTGCGGGAGTGGCTCAGTGGTAGAGCGTCACCTTGCCAAGGTGAACGTCGCGAGTTCGAATCTCGTCTTCCGCTCCATTAACGGCTTAGCTTTTAGTTAAGCCGTTTTTTATTTGTCAATAACTCCAAATAATATCAAAAAGCTCTGCAAAAGCCTAAACCTTTGCAGAGCTATATTTTTATCTTATTTTACAGATGTTGCATCTGCATAAGACGGGAGGTCGTCAAGGGTCATAACATGTACAGAACGCTTGCTTGTCAGCGGATGACCGATTGCTTCAAGTTCGTCACACGCCCACTGTGAAATCATTTGAGCGCCGTAATACTGAATATGCGTATTATCTGTACCGCCGCTTACGTACTGTGAATTTGCAAAATCACCAATCTGGTCAATCGTACTCTTGCCGAGCGAGTTTTTGAACGATTCCGGAAGCGGAGCACCTTTTACAAATCTTGAATCGTTTGATTTTATATAAGCAAATACATCATATGCCTTTTCGGTTCCTACCTTATTGATATATCCGTTTGTTTTTGCATAGAGGTCAATATACGGAAGTCCGAGTTCCTGAGCCAATTCCTTTGCCGCATTTACGTACGCTTCAAGACCGGCATCACTTAACCTGTTACGGCTGATTGAGGTTGTGATAAGCGGATATGCTCCCTTATCAAGAGCCGGTTTAACATAGTATTCATAAATAGAATTCTTATATGTGCCGTCCGTAAATCTGTCACCGACAGGGTTGGTATATCTGGTTGAATCATCGCTCTTAGAGTCGTTATGTCCGAACTGAACAATAAAGTAATCTCCCGGTTTTAAGCCGTTGATTATTGTCCTATAGTTCGCTTCATCTCTGAAGTTCAAGGAGCTTCTTCCACTGAGAGCCAGATCTTTAACTGTAACTCCGCCTGTGAAGAAATCGCCCAAAACCTGTGCCCAACCCGTTCTTGGGAAACCGTTTTTAGAGCCTGACGTCGTATAAACACACGCTGTCGAATCGCCTGCCACATAAATCGTCGCATTGTTTGCAACTGTCTGTCCGTATGTGTAAGGCTCATTCATAAACGGCTCAACAGAATTCATATTCTCAAAAGCAAATATCTTTATTTCCGAATTACTGCTGACCGGTATATCCTCCGGGTTTAAGTAAAGTATAGTCTCCTCACCGACTGTTTTGGTTGTTTCCTTCAGGTTAAACATCTTACACGCTGTAAGTATTCCGTTATCTTCTTTGTCATACACTGCGACAACCAAAGTTTCCTCGCCGGTTCTGTCCGCGTCGGAAATACTGTCAGTGTATACGATATGGCTCACATATCCGCCGTCTGTCGGTGCGATTACAACTCTGCCCTCGGAGTTTGAAACTGCCACTCTGCTGATTTCAACTGCGGTATAGCCAAGAACGTTGGCCTCAAATGTCTTTGTATCCTTTGCTTCACCTCTTGAGATTAATGCAGTCAAGGTAACCACCTTATCAACTCCCTTTTGACGGTTTACAACACCATCAACTGAAACAACTTCCGGCGCGCTGCTTGACCATGTGATAGTCGTACCGCGTCTTCCTGTATTTGGAAGCTCAAGGTTTGACTTAACAGCGCTTACATCACCTATATCAAGCGCTTCCTTTGCAACGGCAACTGCACCGACATCGTCAGTATCCGCCGGAACTGACAAATTAAAATCCTTGGTTATTCTCAGATTCGGATAATCCTGGAATGTGCATACAGCGGTCATAGTAACATTGTGACTTTCATTATCGGTATTTACTATACCGCTGATTGAAATAATATCCGGGTTTGATGATTCCCATCTCACATCGGCATAGCCGATTGAAAAACCAAAGCCCTGAATCAGATTAAGATCCTCCATAATATTATCCTCTGACGTATTCAAGCCCTTGATCATATCAAAGGTAATGCCGCTTGTCTCATTCTGAACCGACTTGTTGATAAAATCAACACTGACATTGATATTCTTCTGAGGCATAACAAAAGTACATTCCGTGTAGCCGCTGTTCTTAACGAGTTCAACGTCTGAATCTTCAAGAGAAACATTACCAATCCAGGCATTTTCACCCGGGGCTGACTTTATAGTCACGGTATCGCCGGCATTTACAGTCATAGGAACGCTTGATTCAAAGACTAAACCGTAAAAATACGGCTTTGTGCCTACACCCCAGTAGTAATACGATTGTCCTGCCTCGACGCTGAACGGGAGCAAGTAATTTCCGGCAACGTCCGCTGTGTAGTCTACCAGAAGGTTTCCAATATCATTTGTATTTACCGCCTTAACGCCTTTACCTACGTTAAGATTAACAGCAATATACATAGTACCCGACTTCTTGCAGTCAACTTTGATTACATTGCCGGTAACGCCGGACTCGGAAACACTGCCGTTGTTACTGCCCTTTATTGTTGAATTAAATGTATACGAGTCAATTGTCACAGTGCTTGCGGCTGCATAAGTAAAATCCTCACCTGCCGCCGAAACAACTGCCGCGCCATTTAAAACATCAAACTCTGTACCCTTTGGCATATTCTTTGTAGGATTCCAGACAGAGCTTTCCGGCGGTACTGCCGTGTATGTCTGTCCGCCCGATGTGGTGATCTGAACTCCTCCGAGCGAATCGTCAAAGCTTACGCACAAATTATACTCAGCTCCTGCAAATACCGCGCTTGTTCCTGCGCACATAACCAGCAGCATTGCGGCGAGAACAGCACTAACTAATCTTTTCATAATTTAATCCTCCTGTGATATATGATAAATTAAATATTATACAATTTAAATAAACACTTTACTATTATATCATCGTTTCAACCGATTTTCAATATCTATAACTAAATCTTTTACGGTTATTATATACTTTATTACTGATAATTTATTTTTATTTTGTTATAATAGACTAAACAACTGTTTTTGTATTATTAATATTATAATAATATGCACAAAAAACTCCGCAGAGCTGATTTGTTAAATTATAGTTTGACGAGTAGTTCGCCTGCGGTCATTCAGCACAACTTAGGTGTGTTATTGACTTTAGTTGCTATGGCAACAACGC
>OIXH01004054.1_pt1 | contig 12291 bp, 12 predicted proteins | sample 1587741 | NCBI WGS metagenome assembly OIXH01 (sample SAMEA3888916, study PRJEB22519) | human gut metagenome | biome: human gut; feature: human-associated habitat; material: faeces | place: Denmark | collected 2011 | reverse complement strand
TGAACATTATGAATGTATTATTAAAAAGCATGCTATACAGACCATTGTAAAAATATAATATAATTTTCCCGGCTGTCTGAAGCTTAATGTAAATTAAGATTCTTTACATTAAGTTATACGGCAGCCGGGTTATTTTTAGCCAACAGACTCTAAATAATCTGTTATATCTTCCATCAATGCCTCACAATCAAGTCCATGAACCATTGCTGCTTCTTCAATTGTCTCACCTGCTGATGAAGGACATCCTACGCAATGCATTCCAGCACTCATAAGAATAGGAATTATTCCGGCATCAATCTGTATAGCTTCACCAATAGTAGTGTCCTTAGTAATCTTAGCCATTGCTAAACCTCCTGATTTTATTTTTGGTACATCTAATATAATAGTAACAGACAAAAAAGTCAAGCTGTGTTATTTTTCCCATTTTAACCATTTTTCAAACATTTTTGATACTTTTTATCTTTAATAATACTCTGTTAAATTGCGTTTCAGTGTTGAATTTTTGCACATAATATCGTATAATCATGTCAACAAACATTTTAAGGAGGATTATAACTATGGCATATGTAATTAACGATGAATGTATCAGCTGTGGTGCTTGTGTATCAGGTTGTCCTGTAGAAGCAATCAGTGAAGGTGCTTCTCATATGGAAATCAACGCTGATGTATGTGTTGATTGTGGTGCTTGTGCTTCTGTCTGTCCAGTAGGCGCTCCAAATCCACAGTAGATTGTATAATACAGTTGATATTCAGCTGTGTACATACGAAAAAATCACAACGCTTAATACGTTGTGATTTTTTATAAGTCTATGTTAGTTATATATAACCTCTGTTAGTTGTATATCTTTTTATATAATCTATACTCTCTGACCTCTGTCAAGTAAATCTGCAAATCTTGTCTGCTCCGGAATCCATGCCATTTTAACAGTTCCGATTGGACCGTTTCTTTGCTTTGCAATAATTATCTCAGCAATTCCTTTTATATCTGTATCTTTATTATAATAATCATCCCTGTAAAGAAACATTACAACATCCGCATCCTGCTCGATAGCGCCGGATTCGCGAAGATCCGCCATAACGGGGCGGTGATCTGTGCGCTGTTCAGGGCCGCGGGAAAGCTGACTCAGGAGAATTATTGGAACGTTCAGCTCCCGGGCGAGTATCTTCAGCTTCCGCGTAGTCTCGGATATTTCCAATACGCGGTTATCGTACTTGCCAGAGGTCTGCATAAGCTGCAAATAGTCAATGACCACCATGTCCAGCCCTACGCGGGATTGCAGCCTGCGGCACTTGCTGCGTATCTCGGCCACGCTGCACCCGGCGGAATCGTCTATGTATATGCTCGCCTTGGAGAGGGGATCAAGGGAGGACGCTATGCGTATCAGCTCCGCATCGGTTATGGTGCCGGTGCGGACAGACTGCATGTTTACGCCGGAATCGGAGCAGAGCATACGCTGCACCAGCTGCTCGCGGCTCATCTCCAGGCTGAATATGCATACGGTTTTCTTGCCCTTTACAGCCGCGTTCTGGGCAAGGTTGAGGGCAAAAGCGGTCTTGCCCATGGAGGGGCGGCCGGCGATTATGATGAGATCGCTGGGCTGCATGCCGGAGGTGAGCTTGTCCAGATCCGCAAAGCCTGTGGTAACCCCGGTTAGGGCGCCGTTGAGCTTCATCAGTTCCCCGACCCGGTTGTAGCAGCTGAGCACCGTCTCGCTGATATGCACCAGCGTATCGGAGGTCTTCTTCATGGATATGTTGAATATTGCCCGCTCCGCATCGTCCAGCATCTGCTCAAGACTCTTTTCCCCCGAGAAAGCGTCTGAGGCTATGGCGGTGCTGGCCTCTATGAGCTGCCGCATCACGCTGCGCTCCTCCACGATTCTTATGTAGTGGGCAGCGTTTGCCGCGCTGGGTACGTACAGAGAAAGCTCGGTGATGTACATCACGCCCCCCACAGAAGCAAGCTTGCCCATGCGGTCCAGCGCGTCTATGACCGTGACGCTGTCTATGGCCTCTCCCCTGTCGTATATGCCCTTTATCGCCTGGAATATATCCTGATGCCGTGCAAGGTAAAAGTCGGAAGCGCTGAGCGTCTCCATTGCCTGCTCCACGGCTGTATGGGACAGCAGCATGCTGCCCAGTATAGATTTTTCCGCCTCAAGGCTGTGGGGCGGCGTGGTGGGTACGCGGGGTTCTTCCATATCTTAACCTCTTGCTCTTTTTATTGCGCCTTTATGCCGTTAATTCTTACTTGCCTCCAGAGGCAGCACCTCTACCTTGAACTTGGTATCGGTCTGCTCGTAAAGGTGGGCGGTTATATCGGTTATGCCCAGGGACTTTATGGGCTCCTCCAGCTTTATGCGCTTTTTATCCACGTCTATGCCGTACTGCGCCTTGAGCGCCTCGGCTATCTCGGCCGCGCCTATTGAGCCGAACAGCTTGCCGCTTCCCGCCTTGGCGTATACCTTTACGGTGAGGCCCTTCATCTCGTCTGCCAAGGCCCTGGCGTTCTGCCTCGCCACCTCCCTACGGTGTACGTCGGCCTGCTTTTTAAGGTTAGCGGCGTGAATGTTGTTTGCGTCTGCCGCAACTGCGAGGCCCCGGGGGATAAGGAAGTTCCTTGCGTAGCCGTCGTTTGCATTGATGATGTCGCCGGCCTTTCCCTTGCCCTTAACGTCCTGTGTCAGTAAAACTTTCATTTCTCGTGTGCCTCCTTTAAATAGCTGTTTATACTTTCCGTAAGCCTGCTTATGGCCTCGTCCATAGTCACGTCCTTCAGCTGCGCGCCGGCAATGGACTGATGCCCGCCGCCCCCCAGCTTTTCAAGTATAAGCTGGACGCTGATGTCCCCGAGGCTTCTGCCGCTTATGTATATCACCTGGCCCCGCTCCGCAAGCACGAAGGAAGCCTGAATACCCTTTATGTTCACCAGCTCGTCCGCCGCCTGTGCGGCTATCAGGTTGGTGGCTTCCATGCCTGCGGGGCATGCGGATATGGCTATCCCCTGTTCCATTATTATGGCGTTTTCCACTACCTTCGCCCTGTTGCGGTAGGTCTGCATATCGTCCTGGAACATCATCTTCACGGTGGTGTTGTCCGCGCCGTTGCGCCTTAAATAGCTTGCCGCCTCAAAGGTGCGCGCTCCGGTATTGAAGGAAAAATGCTTTGTATCCATAGTGATGCCCGCAAGCAGCGCCCCGCACTCGAAGGTGGTGGGCTTGAGGCCGTCGTCAAAGTACTGTATCACCTCTGTCACCATCTCGCAGGCCGAGGAGGATCCCGCCTCAAGATAGTTGAGGGTAGGGTTCTGTATGGAGTCCACAGCCCGCCTGTGATGGTCTATGACCACCGCCTTGCCCGCCTTTTCCAGCAGCTCGGCGCTGAGCAGCGAGCTTTTGCGCTGGGTGTCCACGATTATCAATAGCGAGGAGGAGCGCATCATCTGGGCGGCCTGCTCCGGCGTCTTTATAGTATCCCTGTAGGCCTTGTTTTCCTTCATTGCCTCTATCGCCCCATCAATGCTGGCGTTGGATTCATCCAGCACGAAGTACGCCGGGCAGCTTATGCTCTTGGCGCAGCGCATTATGCCAAGGCCCGCCCCTACGCAGTCCATATCCGGCAGACTGTGGCCCATTATGAAAACCGCATCCGCGGTGTCCATCAGCTGATGCAGCGCCTCGGCGAAAAGCCGCGCCTTTACTCTGGAGTTCTTTGTGGTTACCTGGCGCTTGCCGCCGTAGAAGGCGTAGTTTGCACCCCGCTTGACCACCGCCTGATCGCCTCCCCTGCCCAGCACCAGCTGCATGCCGTTTCGGGCCGCCTCGTCCGAGGCGGCTATCCTGTCCGCCACGCCTATGGAAATAGAGAGCGTTACCGGCTGGCCGGTTCCCGTATCTATCTCGCGCACCTCGTCGAGAAGGGTAAAGCGCTGCTGCTCAAGCTCGGCTATGCGCTTTGCCTCGAACACGAAGAAGAACTTGCTGTTGTCGTACCTTCTGTATACGCCCTCCATGGCGGTAACAAAGTCGCTTACCCTGCGCTCCACCTCCGAGAGCACGCTGTTGCGGTGAAACTGCCTGTCGGTCATCAGGTCGTCGTAATTGTCAACCTGTATCAGCCCCACCGTGGGCATCTGCTCCTCGTAAAGTCGGGAATAATGCAGTGCCTCGGTCCTGTCCAGCCAGTACTGGAAGGTGAGCCGGGTCTCCGTGCGTATGCGCTGTACCGGCATGCTCATGAGCTGGAAGTGCTGGCCGTTATACTCTATGGACTGGGCATTATTGGGAAAGCGCGGATCCATATCGGGTATCAGCCTGCATATGTCGGTGCCCGGATACAGCTCCGAGAACGCATCGTTGCTCCAGGCGATCTTGCCGTCGCTGTCAAACAGCACGCAGGGTATTGCTATGTTTGTTATGATATTGCCCGCCGTGGTGTCGTTTTCCCGGAATATGTCGTTCATGGCGTATTTGACCGCCCTCTTGTAGGCCGCCATCGCTATCATGCCTATGCTGAAGGAAACCACGCATACCGCCAGCAGCACATGAGCCACCCACTTTTCGGCAAAGCATACCGTCAGCAGCCCACAGGCCGCCGCCGCCGCTATGAACAGAGGTATAAACGCAATCTGCGGTTTTTTGTCCATAATACCTTCCCCCCAAGGAAAAAGCTTTTTCTCGGCTTATTTGTGCATTCGCTCCATGTAGCTTCTGCGCATGCGGAAAAGCCTGTCCGCAGCGCCTATAATACAAAGCCCGTAAAGGCTGTAGGGAAAAAGCAGCACCATAGCTACCACCGAAAACACCGTGAACGCCGTGCCCCGGAGCTTCATCTTTACCATGAACGCCATCAGGCAGACGCCCATGAGCGCATACGGCCCCGCCACCGCGCATTCCACCGCCGTGACTATGGCGGAAGAATTGGTTATCTTCAGCGCGGATATGATTATGGCGCCTATTATCATCACAAGGCTGCCATAGGTAAAGCCCCGGGAAAGCTGCCACAGGTGGAACTTCGCCATGGGCTTGAGCTTTGCGCCCTTCGCCCTGCAAAGGGCCCTTGCCGCCACCACGTTCGCCAGACCTGCGCCCATGCCCATGCACATCATTGCCATTACCGCCATGTCGGGAGCCTTGTATTCCAGGTATGCCGCCATCTTGCGCAGCATCTCGGCCTTATCCCCGTCTATGCCCATCTGTGCCGCGGTCTTTTCCACCGCGTCGCCGAATGCGGCCATGTACTGTAAATAATAGGCGAAGGGGCCCTCCCCGTTGAGCAGCGCCGGAACGCAGGTGATTATGTATATGCCCAGCGCCGCGAAGAACGCCCCTGTGACCGCCGCCGTGCGGTAGGGCAGTTTATTTATGAAGATATAGGTCATCGCTATGCCCGCGGGTATGGACATGACGAGCAGGCCGATTATGCCCGCATCCACCGCGCCCGCAACGTATATTATGCCGCCTGCGGCCGTTATCGCAGCTATGGCCAGCCCCCCATAGCCCCATACCGTGCCGGCAAAGGCCAGCAGCGCAGGCATCAGCATAAGGCCCACGGGGAAGATATACGCTATCGCCATGGCTCCCGCGCCTATGCCGAAGGCGGCGAGGGCGGCTTTTATGTTCAAAGGCTTCAAAGGTCACATTTCTCCTTGTATAGATAATTTATTATACATCGGATTTGTTTTTTTAACAACTGCGGGATATGGGAGGCGGGGCCGCCAAAAAACCCTTTATTTTCTTAAAAAACCTATTGCGCAGGGCTTTTCCCGGTGATATAATACGAAAGCTAGCGTGCTTCTTGCTCTGCCCAAAGCGCGGCAGGGCCACAAGACCATAAGGAGGTGAAAAGCGTGAACAAGTATGAAGCTATGTACATCGTTACCCCTGAGATGGAGGATGAAGCCATCAAGGGCGTTATCGAAAAGTTCTCCGGTATCATAACCGCCAATGGCGGCGAGATCGAAAAGACCGATGAATGGGGCCGCAAAAAGCTGGCTTACCCCATCGATTATAAGACCGAGGGCTATTATGTGCTGGTGAATTTCGCAGCAGCTCCCGAGCTGCCCCGCGAGCTTGAGCGTAACTTCAGGAATGACGAAAGCATCCTGCGTTACATGGTAGTTCGCCAGAACGGCTGATTAAACCAAGATTTTAGCTGAAAGGATGGTACAAAAATGAACAAAGCAATCCTTATCGGCAACCTCACCCGCGACCCTGAGGTCAGGACCACCGGCAGCGGTACCACTGTGTGCACCTTCACCATCGCCGTGAACCGCCGCTTCCAGAATCAGGCCGGGGAGCGGGTATCCGACTTTTTCAACATCGTAGCATGGCGCCAGCTCGGCGAGCTCTGCGGCAAGTATCTTTCAAAGGGACGCAAGGTCTCCGTTATCGGCGAGATACAGAACCGCAGCTACGACGCGAAAGACGGCTCAAAGAGATATATTACTGAAATAATCGCAGATGAGATCGAATTCCTCACCCCCAAGGGCCAGGAGGGCGGCAGCGGCAGCGGCGGCTATGAGCGCAGCGGCTTTGAGCGCCAGAACACTCCTGCCCCCGAGGGCTTCTCTGAGATAGAGGACGACGAGCTGCCCTTCTAAGCAGGGGCCATCTAGCCAATGAAAGGAGATTCACCAAATGGAAGAGCGCAAAATGAAGCCCCGTCCCCGCAAGTCCAGGCGTAAGGTATGCGGTTTCTGTGTAGATAAGGTCGAGCACATCGATTATAAGGATACCGCACGTCTTCGCAAGTACGTAAGCGAGCGCGGCAAGATCATGCCCCGCCGCATGAGCGGAGTATGCGCAAAGCATCAGCGCGAGCTGGCCATCGCCATCAAGCGCGCCCGCATCGTTGCCCTTCTGCCCTACGTAGCAGACTGATAAAACAACGGCCATTTAACTCCGAAGAACGTTAGCTGAGCCCGCCATTTTCATGGCGGGCTTTTTCGATAGACATAGACGTATATGGATTACGGAAATCATATATAATTTATTTGCAATAAAAACCGGGTATTCTCCGTTTACAGGGTGAAAGGAGTAAGAGAATATGCTTATATGCCTGAATGCTGTTGCCGAATGTGGGCAGAGCGAACGGGAAGAAATGGAGAACTGCATGATGGAGCTGTCAGCGGGGAACACGGCTGCCATGGAGCCGCTGTACCGGATAGCCAATCCTTCAGTATACGCCTTCGCGCTGTCCCTGCTTAAAAACTCCCACGACGCGGAGGAAATAGCGCAGGAATGCTTTGTGCGCGTTTACCTCGGCGCGGCAGGATATAAGCCGCAAGGCAAGCCGATGGCCTGGCTTATAACAATAACCAGAAATCTCTGCATGGAAAAATTGCGTGAGCGGGGAAAGCGTTCCGACATCCCGGAGGAGGACTGGGACAAATACCTTGAGCAGACGCCGGCCTCGCCGGAGGACAGGCTGGTTTTGGAGCAGTGCCTGAAGGCTCTGGACGACAGCGAACGGCAGGTAGTGATACTCCATGCCGTAGGCGGCATGAAGCACAGGGAAACGGCTGAGCTTCTCGGCCTGCCGCTTGCGACGGTGCTTTCAAAATACAGCAGGGCAATAAAAAAGCTTAAATCAAAACTTGAAAAAAGGGAGGGCATTTAAAGTGAGCAACAGGCGTACGGAAGAAAGCGTAAGACGGGCATTTGGCAATGCCGCTCCGAATAATCTTAAAGAAGTAATGGGAAAATGCGAGGAGCAGAAAGGAAGGGTAATAATATTGGAAAATACGGCAAAAAAGAAAAGCGGCAGAGTATTCAGCAGGGTTATGGCAGCGGCAGCGGCGCTGGTTCTGATAGTAACTGGAACATACTTATACGGAGCCAATCACAGCGTAGCCTCCACCGTAGCGCTGGATGTTAACCCGAGCATAGAGCTTGGGGTGAATAAGAAGGAACAGGTAGTATTGGTAACCCCGAAAAACGAGGACGGAGTAAAGGTCATAGGCGATATGAAGCTTAAGGGAAGCGACCTCAAGGTGGCGGTAAACGCCATAATAGGTTCAATGCTTAGGGAAGGATATATATCCGAACTGGCCAACTCCATACTTATAAGCGTAGATAGCGACGATCCCATAAAGAGCGCGGAAATGCAAAACAGGCTGAGCGCAGAGGTAAAGGATATGCTGGATACAGGCAGCTTCAAGGGTGCGGTGCTGAGTCAGACTATAAGTGACGATCCTGACACAAAACGCCTTGCGGAGCAGTACGGCATAACCGAAGGAAAAGCTCAGCTGATAAAGCAAATAACCGAAAACAATGCCGCTCATACCTTTGACGAGCTGGCGGGGCTCAGCGTAAACGAACTGAACCTGATAGGGGAATCCGGCAGCAAGAGCATAACCAACGTAACGGCAGAGGGTGCCGCCAGCGACAGCGCTTATATAGGCGAGGCCAAAGCAAAGGAAATAGCTCTTGCTCACGCCGGGGCAAAGGCCGAAGAAATACTCGGCTATGAGTTTGAAATGGACTATGAGCACGGGGCCATGATATACGAGCTGGAGTTTGACTGGAACGGCAGGGAGTATGAATACGACATAAACGCGAATACCGGAGAAATACTCAAATACGAAGGTGAGCCGGCGGAAAACACAAAGGACGGAAAAAAGCAGGAAAATCCAAAGGACAATAAAAAGAATGAGCAGCAGTCAGCCGACAGAGGCTATATAGGCGAGGCAAAGGCAAAATCCGCAGCTCTTTCACATGCCGGACTTGACAATGGCAGCATAACCGAATACGAATGCAAGCTGGATAGAGAGGACGGCCGCATGGTATATGAGATAGACTTCAAGTGCAACGGCTTTGAGTATGAATACGAAATAGACGCCGTTTCCGGCGCGGTAGTCAAGCAGGACAAAGATATAGATGATTAGGGTTTAGCTGTCCCCGTAAAACCAAAAAAGCGGCTTTAAGCCGCTTTTTTGATTTTTCTAATTATTTTTTACTTCGCCTCGGGGTTCTCCATTACGCCCGCAAAGAGCGGCACGCCGGTCTCGGTATCCACTATGGCGTATACGAAGGGCTTGTCGAAGGTCAGCACTATGGGCTCATCCGCAGGGAGCGCGCAGCCCTCCGCCGTGGCGATCTCGGTAACGGCGGCGGCCTCGGTGCCCTCCTCGTTCACGTCCACCTTTACCCTCTGGAAGACATAGGATATGTACAGCGGCCCGTCAACGCCCCTGCCCGCGCCGGAAAGGTCTGCAAGGTCCGGATCGAAGGCGTCGGTCATGCCCATGGCTTTGAGCGCATCCGTAAGGTATACCGAATAGCCGGTGCTGAACTTAGGCATATTCACCGTAACGAAGGTATCCGCCTTTGCGGCGGCGATGGCTTCCTTCAGCTTTGCCCCAGTGAGGGAGGCGGCATAGCCCCGTGCGTCGCCGCTGCCGGGCTTAAGGGCTATAAAGGCCAGCCTGCCGTCGTCATAGGGCAGCATTATGCCCTCCGCGTCCTCGGTCTTTATGTAGCTCTCATAGGCCTCGAACATGTTCATGAACGGCACGGTAACGGCGCTGCCGTCCGCTTTGGTGAACTCGCGGTCGTTTGTGTAGTTGCCTTCAAACTTATGTGCCCAGTCCGCCTTCATATAAAGGGCGTTGAGCAGCACCATTATGGTATCCTTGTCGTAGTTTTCATCGTGGAGCTTGGGTATCATGCCGTTGGTCTTGTCGTTCACCCACTTGTTTATTGCCTTTAGAGCCCCGTCGCTGGGCAGGTCGGCGCTGTATATGTCGGGGCCGAAATACGCCTTTACGGTCTTTAGCCATTCCTCCTCTATAACGGCCTTGTCGTCGTCCGTCCAGATGGAATTGGCAAGGTCGAGCTTGGTGCTGCCGCCGGTCTTTTCAAGCTGTGCGGCTATATCGGCGGCGAGGGCGGAAACGTAGTCCCAGTCTGCTCCAAGTATCTTCTCGAATTCCGCCTTTGTGTTCTCATTTGCTCCGGGCATGAGCATGGCAAGGCAGAGATAGGCCGAAAGCGGGGAAAGCACGGGGTTTTCGGCTTCCTGCGCCGCCGCGTACTGCATCAGCCCCGCGCCGAGGTCGCCTATCATGGTATAGTCGGTCACTTCGGGCAGCGTCACATCCGCCGCATTTACGCCATCGGTAAGGTTCTTCACTCCGCCGGACGCGGCGCAGCCGGTAAGCATGGCGGCGCACATAGCGAGGGCGATCAGCTTAATCAGTCTTTTCTTCATAGCAAAAATATCCTCCGTATTGCGGTTATCTGTATATTAAACGGTTTACCTTACTGCAAGGTTGCATGTTAATTTATTATTTTGTTTGCTTATACCGCAAAAGATGCTACAATAGATTAAATCAAGCATACATGGGAGAATTGTATGAATATACGCGACGATGCGCAGCTCATTATAAAAGAAGCCATTGACCGGGCGATGCCGGACAACGCAGTAAAGGCAGCCCTCGGCTCCGTCAGCCTGCCCCATAAGGTAAAGCTGGTGGCCATAGGCAAGGCGGGTTATCAAATGGCCAGGGCGGCATATGATCACCTTGGCAGCCGCATAGAAAAGGGCGTGATCATAACCAAGTATGGCCACTCCGCAGGCAGCTTTTCGGAGGATATCGCCATATATGAGGCGGGGCATCCTGTGCCTGACGACAACTCCGTGCGCGGGGCGGAGGCGGCCCTTTCCCTTGCCCATAGCCTGACCCCAAAGGATACGCTGATATTCCTGGTTTCCGGCGGCGGCAGCGCCCTGTTTGAAAGCCCGCTGGTATCGCTGGAGGAATTGCAGGACGTGAACAGGCAGCTGCTGGCCTCCGGCGCCGATATAACCGAAATGAATACCATTCGCAAGCGGCTCTCCGCAGTAAAGGGCGGCAGGTTCGCCATGGCCTGCGGCGGCGCGCGCATAATCGCAATAATTCTTTCCGATATAATAGGCGACCCTCTGGACATGATAGCCTCAGGCCCCGCCTGCCCCGACAGCTCTACCAATGCCGACGCCCATGCCATAATTTCCAAGTACGGCCTGAAGCTTTCCGACAAAGCTCTGTCCCTTATGGATGTCGAGACTCCCAAGGAGCTAAATAACGTTGAAACCATCGTCACCGGCAGCGTAACCCAGCTCTGCGCCTCCGCCTCGGAAACTGCCAGGCGGCTGGGCTACAGGCCCGTTGTTCTCACGGCCTCGCTCTGCTGCGAAGCAAAGGAGGCGGGAAGCTTCTTAGCCTCCGTCGCCCAGTATCACAGGGGCGCCGGGGAACCCCTCGCCTTCATTGCGGGCGGAGAAACTGTGGTGCGCATAACCGGCAAGGGCTTAGGCGGCCGCAATCAGGAGCTGGCCCTGTCCGGCGCTATGGGCATCGCGGGCATGAAGGACGTATGCCTCTTCTCCGTAGGCTCGGACGGCACCGACGGCCCCACAGACGCGGCGGGCGGCATAGTCACCGGAGAAACCAAGGGACAGCTTGAGGCGCTGGGCATTTCCATACCCGACGTGCTGAAGGACAACAATGCCGCGCGGGCCTACTTCGGATTAAGTCTGGAGGTCTACAAAGCGGTCATAAGGCCCGAACAGGGGCTCGACCTGACGCAAATCGCACTCGACACGGCCAACCGGATCGACGCCATCATTCGTCAGCACATCTTCGAGAAGGGGACGCTCATTGTCGACTGGCCGCTCAAGGACCGGCTGGTCGGCATGATGAAGCTCGACATCGAGGACTATCTGATTGACGAGGTCAAACGAAAGTATGACCTGTCGATGACCTTCGACGACATGGATGCCATCATCGACCGGGCGGTCGACGTGGCTCAAAAATGGTTCCGGTGATGCAGCAGATATTCGTCTACGGAAAAGAGACGATTCCCTACAGCGTGCTCTTTTCCGCCCGCCGGACACTCGGAATCAAGGTATATCCATCCGGCGAGGTCGTTCTGCTGGCTCCGGAAGGGACGCCGGAAGAGGTTATCGAGCAGAAACTCCACAAACGGGCGCCGTGGATTCTTCGGCAGCAGGCCTATTTCAAGGATTTCGGGATTCGGAGTCCGGAAAAACGGTATGTCAGCGGAGAGTCGCACTACTATCTGGGAAAGCAGTTCCTGCTCCGGGTCTCGGAAGGCAAAACCAACAGCGTCCGCTACAAGGGTCGCTGCTTTGAAGTGATATGCACCTCTCCGGACAAGGCCCGGGAGTTGATGAAATCCTGGTACCGCGAACACGCAAAACTCAAGTTTGCCGAGTATGCGGAGCCTATTATTTCCCGATTTGCACGGTACGGGGTTGCTCCGACTTCACTCTATGTTCAGGAGA
>OIXH01004050.1_pt1 | contig 12298 bp, 7 predicted proteins | sample 1587741 | NCBI WGS metagenome assembly OIXH01 (sample SAMEA3888916, study PRJEB22519) | human gut metagenome | biome: human gut; feature: human-associated habitat; material: faeces | place: Denmark | collected 2011 | reverse complement strand
TTCAAGGTCAGATCGTACGGTCTGACCTTTTTTTTGTCTCCCGCAAGATCCGGATATCTCCTCGACGGGCGAAGGAGCATCTCTTTCGCGAAGGGGACCGTCCCGGCGATCTCCTTCGGAGCCAGGATTCGGAGGCCGAAGCAAGGCCGGCAGCAGCTCACGGTATTCCGCCGCTCATCGGCTGCCTGTGCAGCCGGAGGACAGGGAATCCCTGAATCCTTGTATGCCTCGATCGCCTTGCAAGAGAAACGGGGCCTGCCCGATATCTCTGCCCCGCCGGACGGGAAATCGTTCTGAGCTTCGACCTCGGCTTGCTGCATGGGGCCGGAATCTGCTTCGAACGGTTGTCGGAACGGTAAGACAAAAAGAGATACACCCGGGGATTGATCCCCGGGTGTGTCGTTTTCAAGGGTTTGTACGGCGGCGCCGGGCCGACCGGTGAGGATGTTTGTTGGCTCTTGTCGTGTCGCTTATTCAAGCAGGAGGGTTTCCCCCGTATGGCGGCTGTGCTCGGCTTCGAAACAGATCCGGTGGCTCTCGACCGACTCCTCGATTGTGGTGCGGAACCGATGCCCGCCCCGCCGGCTGATCGCTTCGACAAAGTCCCCGATCAGATTCAGGTCCGAACCGGCGTGGAACGGCGTTCCGGCCAGCTTCCTGAAGTCGATGATCTGCTCCTCCCCTCCGCGGAACTTTCGGATCCGCAGTGTGCGTTCGTCGCCCTCGATTTCGCCGTGCGTCATTCGTATGTGCGTTTCGCGCCGGTCATCAAGCGTGAAGGTCTCCATGGCAAGCGATACCGTGGCACCGCTTGCCATCTCCATGGTGACGACCTGGTTGTCCACCACATTGTTGTCGCAGCGGAAGACGCAGCGCCCATAAGGGCCGTCGTGTAACTGCCGTTCGATTACCTCGTCGAGCGTTGCTCCCTCGGGTATGTCGAAGTTCGAGATCCAGTCGCGCCGGGTACGGTAGAGGTCTACGGCCGAGTAGGGGCATGTCGGTTCGACGGGGCACGCTATGCAACGTTCGGCCGAACCCTGCGGGGCATTCTCCCGGCGATACCACCTGAGCGATCCGAATGACGAGATTTTCCGGCATCTCGACGATGCAAGCCACAGCAGAAAGTCGATGTCGTGGCAGCACTTCGAGATCAGCATCGGGTTGGCACACTCTTCGCGGCGCCAGAGTCCCCGCACGAAGCAGTGGGTCATGCGATCTATGCCCACCGCGGCCGTATGGTTTATCGAGATGAGTTGTCCCAGTTCACCCGAATCGACGATCTCCTTGATCCGGACGAAATAGGGGTGATAGCGCATGACGTGGCAGATCCCGACGATCACGCCCCGCCTGCGGGCCGCTTCGGCAATCTGCCGGCATTCGTCGAGCCTTTGGGCGATGGGCTTCTCGAGCAGTACGTCGTAGCCCGCCTCGATGGCCAGCATGCAGGGCTCGAAGTGCGTGTCCTCGGGAGTCGCGATCAGCACGGCATCGGCCGACCGGGGCTGCCCGAAGAAGAGACGGTAGTCGTCGAAGCATTGCGACGGCGCGAGTCCGAATTTTGCAGCCACAGCCTCCCGACGCAGCGGGTTGAGCTCCACGACGCCTGCAAGTTGCAGCCGTTCGGGGTGTCGGACGGCGTATTCGAGGTATTTGTTCGTGCGGTTGCCCGCTCCGATGGCGACGATCCTGACGGGACCATTGCCTGGGTTGGATCTGTTCATCTCTTTTCCGTGCGGTTCAATTCGCGGGATGCGGGGCGCTGATGCGGCATCCCGGTACGGTGCGGAGGGCGGATGTTCTCCTGAATCGGTCTCCGCCCTCCGCCGTGGTTCAAAGTTCCTTGATGCGGATGTTGCGGAACCGGATGCCGGGGCCGTGGCCGAGCAGCCCGATGTGACCGCGTTTGTTGAAGAGCCCCGGGTGGTTCCGCCCGTCCACGGTGTAGGGGTTCCGCTCCGAGCCGTCGGGGGCCACGTTATGGCCCTTGCAGGCTTCGCGGATGTTGCCGTCGAGGATCACCTCGCCATTGACCGTTACGGTGATGCGGTCGCCTACGGCGCGGATCTCCTCGGTGTTCCACGTCCCCTGTTCGCCGAAGACGACGTGCTTTTGCGCCGGGATGACCCCATAGACAGAGCCGTGTTGCTGGTAGATGTGCAGGTTTTTGTAGATCGGGTCATCGTGGTCGAGCACCTGGATCTCCATGCCGTGGTAGGCGGCATCGACACCCATCGGGGTGCGGATTCCGATTCCGTTGTTCACACCCGGGCGGACGAACGAGAACTCGAAGCGCAGGATGAAGTCGCCGTACTCCCTGACGGTGTAGAGGTTTCCACTGCCGCCGTATTGCGCCGTGACGTAGATCGTCCCCTCCTGCGGAACGTAGTTGGTCTTGTTGCCGGTCCACTTTTCGAGCGAGAGGCCGTCGAAGAGCACTTCGAAACCCTCGGCCGCCTCCTCTTCCGTCAGCTCGAAGCGCGGCACGGCGGCGTAGCGGGCCAGCAGCCCGTTGATCTCGTCCACCGCATAGCCGGCGTCTGCGTCTTCAGAGGCCAGCCCGGCGTAGACCGTGCGGGCCCGCTCGAGAGCTGCGACCACCGTTTCTCCGCCCGTGCCGGGGCTCTTTGCCGCGATTCTCCGCACGGCATCGGCCGCCGCCGCGGCTGTCGCGGGATCGTCGAGGTATCGGGCGGCCACCTCGACGGCCGGCAGCGAGGCGGTGCCGGCCAGTGCTGCAAGCAGCCGGTTCTTCACCTCCGGGGCGGGATCCGTTCCGAGTGCTTTCGTGCAGCAGGCCACCTGCTCCTCGGGCGTGCGGTTCGCGGTCACGAGTTCCGTGTAGCGTGTGATCGCCTCGTCTTTCCATTCGGGGTACTCGGTGGCCAGCGAGAACAGCACCTCCGGCACGACAGGACTCTCTACCGTCAGCAGTGCCGCGAAAGCCGCCTTGCGGTCGTCGCCGCCGAGCAGGGCGTCGATCGCCTCCTGTGTGCCCGTATGTGCCAGCAGCGGGTAGTAGCGCGCCTTTTCAGCCGATGCGGCCATCCGCTCTGCCGTTCGGGCGTATTGTTCCTCGGGGGCCATTTGTGCCAGGGCGTTCAGCAGTCCGGCCTGGATTTGCGGTGTTTCGCTCTCCGTGGCGTTGTCGAGCCGGTCGCAGAGTCTCGGGAAGTCCGCCGCCGTCGTCACCCCGGCGAGGGCCGCCAGCGCGGCCTGTCGTACGGGTTCCTGTCCGGCGTCGAGCAGGGCGAAGACCCGGTCGGCTGCCCGGGTGATCCGCCGTCGGGCGACGAGCTGCAGGGCGTTGGCCTGCGTTACGGGATCGGCATCGAGCGCCGCGACGAGCCCGTCGTCCACCTGGCCGTTGAACGAGGCCAGTGCGGCTACGGCCTCTTCGGCCAGCGGGCCGTTCAGCCGGCCGATCAGCGCTTCGAGCGCTTCCTGGCCTCCGAGACGGCCGGCCGCACGCACGGCGGCTGCGGCGAGCCCGGGATCCGAGGCGTCGATGGCGGCCAGTACCGTCGCGGTCTGCGAGACGGCGTGGCGGTCGCCCAACCAGTTCACCACATCCGTGCGCGCCTCGGCCGTCAGTTTCGGCCATTCGCCGACGATGGCTGCGCACAGCGCCTCGTCGGTATAGTCCGCTGCAAGGGTGAGTGCCGCGCAGCGGTAGGCCCGGTCGTTGTCCCCGAGCGCCGCGAGCAGCAGTTCGGTACGCTGTTCGGGGGAGGTGCGGAGCAGGAGTTCGAGCGCGGCCGTGCGGATGTTCGTGCGTACCGACTCTTTGGCCAGCGCACGTGCGGCCCGCTGCACGACCTTCGTGTCGCCGCGTTCGGCGAGGTTGTTCAGCAGGTCGAGGAAGGCTCCCGTCGCATCGCCCGGGGCGAAGTCGAAGTCGGCGGCTGCCGCCGCATCCCCGAGCACCCGGAGCGATGTCCGGCCGCCGCATGCCGCCAGGGCGGCATAGATGGCCTCCCGGGTCGTATCGTCGGTGGGGTAGTCGGCCAGCCACGCAAGGAGGATCTCCTCGGCCCCTTCGCTCGGCCGTTTTGCGGCGGCATGGGCCAGCAGCGCCGACGGACCGTCGGATTGCTGCATCAGCTCAAGAATTGCCGGCTCCGATCCGGGCGTCGCGATCAGGCCGCGGACGGCGGCATCGGCAAGCTGCCCGTCGTCGGCGTATTTCGCAAAAACGGCTGCATCCTCTGCCGTGGAGCAGCATGCAAGCAGCGAGATGAGGAAGGCGCGGTCCGCAGGGTCCGGGCAGGCGTCGATGCTCTGTGCGAGTCCTTGCCGCACGGCATCGCGGGCCTCTCCGCTTTCTTGTTCCGTCACGTGATGGACCACGCCGCTCAGGGCGTACTCCACGGCGGCGTCGCTGCCCTGCCCGGCGGGGACGAGCATCCCGGCGAGTATCCGGATGCCTTCCGTGCCCGTTGCGGCCAGTTCGTCCATCAGGGTTCGGTAGTCGGCTGTCTGCCCGGCGGGCAACTGTGCCAGCACGTCGGCCACGACCGTCTCGACGGTGCGTTGCCGGCCATCCTGCGCCCCCGCGGCAAACGGCAGCAGACACAGGAACCAGAAAAGTAGTATGGCTCTTTTTTTCATCGTTTCATGCGCTTTGGGGGTTGTCAGATTTTCCACGGCGACCGCATCGGCTGGTCGATCAGTCGGTTGGCAGCGTCGTCGCCGATGAAGAGCTGCGCGTCGGGATCGAAGTGCAGCGTGCGGTTGAGCCTCAGGGCGCAGGCGCCCAGATTGACCAGCGTCGAGCTGCGGTGTCCCTTCACCTCGTCCAGCGCGAAGTGCTCGCGCTTTCGGACGCAGGCGAGGAAGTCGGTGCGCTGCGGCTCGGGGTCGGGCATCTCGGCCAGCTTGTTCATCACGTCGGGGATCGTACACTCGAATCCCTTGTAGACCTTGCCCAACGGGCCCTCGATGTAGGGGACCTTGCCCGAGCTCTCGAACCCCTCGCCCTCGAGCACGATCTGGCAGCCGTCTTCGTAGGTGTAGACGATCCTGCGCCAGATGCCCACCGCGTCGGGGTGCTGCTGCGGGGCATCGACCTCGATCTTCACGGGCGACGTGTCGTCCTTGCCCAGCAGGTACTGCACCGGGTCCATGTAGTGCTGGCCCATGTCGGTGAGCCCGCCGCCGTCGTAGTCCCAGTATCCGCGGAAGGTCTGGTGCGTACGGTGGGCGTTGTAGGGTTTCGCAGGGGCCGGGCCGAGCCACAGGTCGTAGTCGAGGGCCGCAGGTACGGGTTGCGGTTCGAGGTGTTCGCGGCCCACCCAGTAGAATTTCCACGTGAAGCCCGTGGCCCCCGAGATGGTCACCTTCAGCGGCCATCCGAGCATGCCGCTCTGCACGAGTTTCTTGAGCGGTTCGACCGTCGTACCGAGCCCGTAGAAGGTGTCCGCAAAGCGGAACCACGTATTGAGGCGGAAGATGCGCCCGTAGCGCCTGACGGCCTCGACGATGCGCTTGCCCTCGCCGATGGTGCGTGTCATGGGTTTCTCGCACCAGATGTCCTTGCCGGCCTTGGCGGCCTCGACGGCCATGATGCCGTGCCAGTGGGGCGGGGTGGCGATGTGTACGATATCGACATTCGGGTCGGTGATCAGGTCGCGGTAGAAGTGGTAGGTTTTCAGCGTCTGGCCGAACTTGCGCCGGCCCAGCTCCGCGGCGCTCCGGAGGTGGTCGCTGTCCACGTCGCAGATGGCCACCAGCCGGCATTCGGGTGTGCTGGTGAAGTGGTAGCTGCTGCGGCCGATGCCGCCGACGCCGATGATGCCCTTGGTGAGCTGGTCGCTCGGGGCGATGCGTCCGGGTCCGCCCAGCACCCACCGCGGGACGATGGTGAAGAGCGTGGCGGCACCCGCCGTTTTCAGGAAGTTTCTGCGGTTGATTCCCATGGCTTTCGATCTGTTTGCGGTTGGACTTGGGTGATCAGAGCGTCTTGAGGCGGAGGTTGCGCCACTGCACCTTGATGCCGCCTCCGTCGTGGATCTGCAGGGCGATGCGGCCCTGTGCGGCGCCGATCTTCGCATCGTGCAGGTCGGCCATCGCCTCGCCGTTGAGCCACGTCTGCACGTGGTCGCCCTCGACGCGCAGGCGCAGCGTGTTCCAGTCGCGCTCTTTGAGCAGCGACTCCTTCTCGTCGGGGATCTGTACGAGCCAGCCGCGGCCGTAGGATTCGTAGATGCCGCCCGTATCGTTGCCCCTGGGGGCAACCTCGCACTGCCATCCGTGCACCTTCACGGGCGGCTCGATGAACGAGCGGAAGAAGATGCCCGAGTTGCCGTTGGCCAGCTGGCGGAACTCCACCGTGAGGTCGAAATCATCGTAGTATGCGCGTGTGGCAAGGTATCCGTACTGCTTGTCGGGACCGCTTTCGCAAACGAGGAGCCCCTGCGGATCGACATACCACTTCTCTGTGCCGTAGGCCTCCCAGCCCGTGAGGTCACGGCCGTTGAAGAGCGTAACCTCGCTGCCGGCCTTGCGGGGCAGCTCCTTGATCTTCAGGTTGCGGAACGAGGCCGGGTAGCCGTGGTCCTGCAGGCAGATCACGCCGCGGCGGGCCAGTCCGTATTCGGGAGCGGTCTCCCATTTGCCGCTCGCCTTGCGGGCGAACCAGTCGTCGGTCCAGGCTTCGAATTCGAGGATCTTCACGCCGTTGAGCCAATGTTCGACGTGGCCGTTGTCGAAGACGATGCGCGACGAGTTCCACTCGCCCTGCGGATTGAGCCGCATGGCCGCGCGGTCCGGGAGGTGCATGGCGTAATCGACGCCCAGGCGCTGCCACTCCTCGAGCTTCGTCGGAGCGTTCTGCTCCTCCCAGCCCTCTTCGTCGATGAGCTGGTATTCGGGGCCGGTGACGTAGGGTACCTCGAAGCAGGGGTCCTCGACCACGTGGTAGAGCATGCCGCTGTTGCCGCCGCGCGAGAGTTTCCACTCCCAGTCGAGGATGAAGTTTTCGTACTGTTTTCGGGTGACGATATAGCCCGAAAGGTCGCTGCCGTCGCCGTTGGCCTGGATGCAGCCGTCTACGACGTGCCACGGCTGTGTGAGCGAATCCCCGTTGAAGTCTTTCCATTGGTCGAGGCTCTTCCCGTCGAAGAGCAACTCCCAGCCGTCGGCGATCTCCTCTTCGGTGAGCGTGTTCTGCCGGGGGGCGCAGGAGGTGATGAGTGCGGCGGCGAGGGCCGTGCCGCACAGCGAACCGAGGAGGTTCCCGAATGTCGGACGTTTCATAGGTGGTGTAGTTTAGGTTGGTTACGATGTTTGCCCGGACCGGCGGGTATTTCCGATCCCGCATCTGTTACAAATTTAGAAAATCTTCCCTGCGAAAACAAGTGAATATCCGCCGAATTCCCGCTTCGGGACGATAAAAAAACGGGGCTCCGGCCGTTGGACCGGAACCCCGTATCGGTGCGGAAGGCAACCCTTCCGTGAAGGCTACTTGCCCATGTACTTCTTGATGTAGTGGTGGTGCGAGCCGAAGCGCTCGAAAGCGGCACGGTCCAGCTCCTCCTGGGCCGACGGGTGGGCCACCGAGATCAGCAGGCGGGCACGCTCCTGGAGCGTCTTGCCGTAGAGATCCACGGCGCCGTTCTCGGTGACGAACCAGTGGATGTGGTTACGCGTCGTAACGACACCGGCACCGGCCGTGAGCACCGGGGCGATCTTCGAGATGCCCTTGTTGGTGATCGAAGGCATGGCGATGATGGCCTTTCCGCCCTTCGACAGCGAGGCTCCGTAGACGAAGTCGATCTGTCCGCCCACGCCCGAGTAGAACTTCGTGCCCAGCGAGTCGGCGCACACCTGGCCGGTGAGGTCCACCTGCAGGGCCGAGTTGATGGCCGTCACGCGGTCGTTCTTGGCGATCACGTAGGGATCGTTCGTGTAGCCCACGTCCATCATCATCACGGCCGGGTTGTCGTCGATGAAGTCGTAGACCTTCTGCGAACCCATCAGGAAGGTCGAGACCATCTTGCCCTTGTCGATGTTCTTCGCCTCGCCGTTGATGACGCCCTTCTCGACGAGCGGCAGCACGCCGTCGGCGAACATCTCGGTGTGGATACCGAGGTTCTTGTGGTTCCCGAGCTGTGCGAGCACGGCGTTGGGAATGGCGCCGATACCCATCTGCAGCGTGGCGCCGTCCTCGATCAGCGCGGCGCAGTGCTTGCCGATGGCCGTCTCGATCTCGTTGGGCTCGGTGAAGTGGGCCTCCATGAGCGGGGTGTCGTCCTCGACGAAGAGGTCGATCTTCGACATCGGGATCATGGCCTGGCCGAACGAACGGGGAACGTGCTTGTTCACCACGGCGATCACGTGGTCGGCGCACTCGACGGCGGCCAGCGTGGCATCGACCGACGTGCCGAGCGATACGAAGCCGTGCTTGTCCGGGGTCGAAACCTGGATCATGGCCACGTTGCACGGTACGGCGCCGCAACGGTAGAGACGCTGCGTCTCGCTCAGGAAGATCGGAATGTAGTCGGCATATCCGCTCTGGGTCACCTTGCGGACGTTGCCGCCCACGAAGAACGAGTCGAGCTGGAAGATGCCTTCGAACTTCTCGTCGGCATAGGGGGCCGGGCCCTCGGTGTGGAGGTGGTGGATGTGTACATCCTTCAGTTCACCGGCTTCGCCGCGCTTGCACATGGCGTTGATCAGGCACTGGGGAGCCGAAGCTACGGAGCTCAGATGCACGTGATCGCCCGACTTGATGACCTTGACGGCCTCTTCGGGGGTGGTAAATTTGATTTGTGTGTTCATTGGTGTGTGTTTGGGATAATTGGTACTATTTGCGTTTTACCTCAACCTGTTCGTAGCCTTCGACGATGTCGCCCACACGGACGTCGTTGAACGATTCGATGTTCAGACCGCAGTCCTGTCCGGAGGTGACCTCCTTGACGTCGTCCTTGAACCGCTTGAGCGATCCGAGTTTGCCGGTGTAGATCACAATACCGTCGCGGATGACGCGGATGGGGGTCGAGCGCTGGAGCTTGCCTTCGCGCACGACGCATCCGGCCACGGTGCCCACCTTCGAGATGCGGAAGATCTCCATCACCTCGACCGAGGCGACGATCTCCTCCTTCATCACCGGTTCGAGCATGCCCTCGATGGCGTCCTTGATGTCGTTGATCGCGTCGTAGATGATCGAGTAGAGGCGGATTTCGATCTCCTCCTTCTCGGCCAGCTTGCGCGCGGCGGCCGACGGGCGCACCTGGAAGCCCACGATGATGGCGTTCGAGGCGGCGGCCAGCAGCACGTCGGACTCGGAGATCTGTCCCACGGCGGCATGGATCACGTTCACCTGGACGGTCTCCTTCGAGAGCTTGATGAGCGATCCGGACATGGCCTCGACCGAACCGTCCACGTCGCCCTTGACGATGATGTTCAGCTCCTTGAACGAACCGATGGCGATGCGGCGTCCGATCTCGTCGAGCGTCACGTGCTTCTGGGTCATGATGCCCTGCATGCGCTGCAGCTGCTCGCGCTTGTTGGCGATCTCGCGGGCCGAGCGGTCGTCGTCCATCACGTTGAACAGGTCACCGGCCTGCGGGGCGCCGTTCAGACCCAGCACCTGCACCGGGGTCGAGGGACCGGCCTCGGTCACCTTCTTGCCGTTCTCGTTGAACATCGCCTTCACGCGGCCCGTGAACGTGCCGGAGAGGATGACGTCGCCGATGCGGAGCGTTCCGGCCTGCACGAGCACCGTCGAAACGTAGCCGCGGCCCTTGTCGAGCGTCGATTCGATCACCGTACCCACGGCCTTCTTGTTCGGGTTGGCCTTCAGTTCGAGCATTTCGGCCTCGAGCAGCACCTTCTCGAGCAGCTTGTCGAGGTTGATGCCCTTCTTGGCCGAGATCTCCTGATCCTGGTATTTGCCGCCCCACGACTCGACCAGGTAGTTCATCTGCGAGAGCTGCTCCTTGATGTGGTCGGGGTTGGCATTGGGCTTGTCGATCTTGTTGATGGCGAAGACCATCGGCACACCGGCGGCCTGGGCGTGGTTGATCGCCTCGATCGTCTGCGGCATGACGTTGTCATCGGCCGCGACGATGATGATCGCCACGTCGGTGATCTTCGCACCGCGGGCACGCATGGCCGTGAAGGCTTCGTGGCCCGGCGTGTCGAGGAACGTGATCTTCTGACCGTTGAGTTCGACGCTGTAGGCACCGATGTGCTGCGTGATGCCGCCGGCCTCACCCTCGATGACGTTCGTCTTGCGGATGTTGTCCAGCAGCGAGGTCTTACCGTGATCGACGTGTCCCATGACCGTGACGATCGGCGGACGCGGCACGAGGTCCTCCTCCTTGTCTTCGTGGTCGTCGGCGATGGCCTCCTGAATCTCCACCGAGACGAACTCGACCTTGTAGCCGAACTCCTCGGCCACGACCACCAGAGCCTCGGCGTCGAGCCGCTGGTTGATCGACACCATCAGTCCGAGGTTCATGCAGGCGGTGATGACCTCCGTCGGCGAGACGTTCATCATCGTGGCCAGCTCGCTCACGGTGACGAACTCGGTCACCTTGAGGATCGAGCGTTCCTGCTGCTCGCGTGCCGACTCCTCGCTCATGCGTTCGGCGACGGCCTCGCGTTTCTCCTTGCGGTATTTCGATGCCTTGGTCTTGGCACCCTTGGCCGTCAGGCGGGCCAGGGTGTCCTTCACCTGTTTCGAAACCTCCTCGTCGCTCACTTCGGGGCGGACGATCGGTTTGGGGGTGTTCTTGTTCTTGTTGCGGCGGCCTTCGCCCGGACGGGGCTGGTTCTGCTGCTGGCCGCGGTTCTGCTGCTGGCCTCCCGGGCGGTTGTTGCGGTCGTTCTGTCCGCCCTGTCCGCCCTGTTTGCCGCCGCCCTGCTGGCCTCCCTTCTGGGCCTTCGAGACATCGACCTTCTCCTTCTGGAGGCGCTTGCGCTTGTGCTTGCCGCCGGGAACGAATCCCGAGACGTCCATCGTACCGAGCACCTGCGGGCCCGTGAGGGTCACCGTAGCCGGACGGAAGATGTTGTCCTTCGGGGGCTCGGGTGTCGCGGGAGCCTGCTCGGCGGGAGCCGGTGCGGCCGGTTGGGGCGCCGGGCGCTCCTCCGTGCGGGCCTCGGTCTTCGTTTCGGCCGGAACCTCCTCCCGGGCGGGAGCGGTCTCCGCCGGGGCGGGCCGCATAGCGGCGATCTCGTCCTCCGTGGGGATGAGGTCGGTCCACTTGAGCTGGGCGCACAGCTTTTGCAGCCGGGTCACCGTCAGGTCGGAGGCGGCGTCCAGCGTGAACACATAGGGGGCCTGGGCGGAGACGGGCAGGGTATCGGTCCACTCCACCTCCTGCTCCCGGCAGATGTCCAGCAGCTCCAGCAGCACGGCGTTTTTGTCCTCCCCCATGCGGGAGGTCTCCAGCGCCACGTTGTAGCTGGTCCGGTTGGTGACCAGCTCCCTGCCGTAGCGGTCCAGCAGGGAGCCCCGGGCGGCCTCCACCGTCTCGGTCTGGGCGATCTTCCGCTGGGAGCGCTCCCGGTACTCCGCCCCGTGGACGATCTGGAGGTCATAGAGCACATAGCCGAAGCCGATGAGCACCGCCGCCAGGACGGCCACCAGGCCCCTGGAGCGGATGTGAAATTGTCGGTTTTCCTTGTCCTTCATGGGACTCCTTCCTTACAGACGCAGCAGCCGGACGATCCGTCCCCGGACCCACCGGAACCAGGGGTAGATCACCGCCACGAAGCACAGGGACCAGAGGATCTCGGGCACCGCCACCTCCAGCAGGGCGGGGAGGGAGGCGGCTCCGGTGAAGAGCCGGAGCAGGATGCGTCCGGCGTCGATGACAGCCAGCACGGCGGCGGAGCACAGCAGGCAGCCCCAAAAGCCCTGGTTGAGGGCGTACTGGGCGGCGGCGCCGCAGGCGCAGCACAGCAGGCACAGCCCCAGGGTCATGGCGCCGTTGGTGCCGTGATAGGCCGCGTCGCACAGGATCCCCACGAACAGCCCGTAGCCGGCGCCTCCGGTGGCGCCCTCCAGCACGGCAGCGGCCACGGCGGCCAGGGGCATCAGCATGGGCGTCACCCCCAGCACCGGCAGGCGGTTGAGCACGTAGACCTCCAGAAACCAAATAGGCAGGATGGCCAGGGCATACACGCCCCATTTTATCATAAAATCGCTGCGGGTCATAAACGCCCTCCTTCCCGCCGCCTTCCCAATTAGCTTGTCGAAAAACCCTCCCGCAGGAAAGCCTCGCAGAGTTCCGTCGCCATCTCCGCGCTAAGACCCGCCCCGATGGGGCGGTTGCGCTCCGAAACG
>OIXH01004048.1_pt1 | contig 12307 bp, 10 predicted proteins | sample 1587741 | NCBI WGS metagenome assembly OIXH01 (sample SAMEA3888916, study PRJEB22519) | human gut metagenome | biome: human gut; feature: human-associated habitat; material: faeces | place: Denmark | collected 2011 | reverse complement strand
TCAACGGCGTCGCACCGGTCGTCGCACCCATCATCGGCGGCACCCTCACCGACTCTATCGGCTGGCAGGGCATCTTCTGCATCCTGCTGATGCTGGGATGCGTCCTGCTCGCAGGTTGTTTCCGCCTCCGCGAGTCGCTCCCGGCCGAACGCCGCAGCGCCGTAGCCTGGGGCGACATTTTCCGCAGTTTCGGCACCGTGCTCCGCAACCGCCGCTACGTGGCCTACGTCCTGCAGATGGGTTTCGCCCAGGGCGTGCTGTTCGCCTACATCGCCTCCTCGCCCTTCATCATGCAGGGACACTACGGATTTTCGGCGTTCGAATTTAGCATCTGCTTCGCCGTCAACGCCGTGGCCATCGGCAGTGCCGCGGCTTTCTCGATCCGCTTCCGCAACCCCGAACGAAGCACCCGAGCCGGATGTATGGGCATGCTCCTCTTCGCCGCTGCCGAAGCCGTGGCCCTAGGCCTCGGATGCGGGTTCTGGGTCTACGAGGGACTGCTTTTCGGCCTGCTCTTCGCCATGGGGCTCACCTTCACTTCCTCCACGGCGCTGGCCATGGGAGCGGCCCGCGAATACGCCGGAACTGCCTCGGCCATGCTGGGCGCCATCTGCTTCTCGTTCGGCGGCATCGTGTCGCCGCTGGTCGGCATCGGCGACACGCTTCTCTCCACAGGTACGGTCTTCGTCGCCTGCGCCCTCTGCTCATGGCTCAGCCTGCGCATCGCCCCGCGGCACACAGCGTTTGCCGCCGCCTGAAAAAAGGCCGGAGACTATGCTCCGGCCCGTAGCGGTATCGCCTGCGGCGCTTATTTGCGCACTTTGACGATAATCTTGCGCACCGTGCCCTCGCCCACCATCGGAGCGTGCCCGTCCTCGGGGAAAAGCACCGTAAACTGTCCCGGACGCATCGTGTAATAGGTCTGCGGCACGTCGTCGAAGAGCTGGATGTCATTCTCGACGCTGAATTCGCCCAGCGGCTTCTTGAGCTCCCTGCGCTCGCTCCAGCCGAAGGACTCCTCCTCGCCCCGGATGAGAACCTGGATGTCGATGTACTCGTTGTGGATTTCGAGTTTGGCGTCGGGCTTCTGTTTCAGCTCGCGCTCCATGACGTTGACGTAGATGTCCTTGCCGTCGAGTTCGTGAATACCCGGTTCCATCGTCGTCCAGTCGGTCGAGGCGATCAGTTCGAAAGCCTGTTTCATGCGCGGGCTTACGCCGTAGTAAAGCGCGCTGTTTTTCAGAGAGTCTAAAATCATATTCTTTATTTGTTTTTCGGTTCTGCGTTCGTCCGCCGCCGAATTCTGCGACCCCGCGGAGCGAATACAAAGTTAACAAGATTTTTTGTTTTGACAAAGTGGCGGAAAAAGCATTATATTTGATGTCGGAACGTCTTACCGGACCGTGCCCGATTCGGCTTGGACGCCACCCCGCTTTTGCGTACCTTTAATAAAAACATACCGATCATGGACTTTACGGAAATCAGACTTTCGGGCAAAACCCGTCGTGAACACGATCTGCTGGGCGAAATGGAAATCCCGGCGGAGTATTATTTCGGCGTGCAGACCATGCGCGCAGTGGAGAATTTCCACATCAGCCGCGTGCGGCTCAACTTCTTCCCGGAGCTGATCCGCGCCCTGGCCGACGTCAAGCAGGGCGCCGCGATGGCCAACCGCGACCTGGGACTGCTCGACCCGGCGATCGCCGACGCGATCATCCGGGCCTGCGAGGAACTGCGCGCCGGCAAACTCGAGGAGCAGTTCGTCGTCGACATGGTGCAGGGCGGCGCCGGCACGTCGACCAACATGAACGCCAACGAAGTGATCGCCAACCGGGCGCTCGAACTCCTCGGCCATGAAAAGGGCGAATATCAGTTCTGCCACCCCAACAACCACGTCAACCTCTCGCAGTCGACCAACGACGCCTACCCCACGGCCGTGAGGATCGCACTGGTGCGCAGCATCGAGAAACTGGTGGCCTCGCTGCGCGAACTCATCGCGGCGTTCCACGCCAAGGGCGAGGAGTTCTCCGGCATCATCAAGATGGGCCGCACGCAGCTTCAGGACGCCGTGCCGATGACCCTCGGACAGGAGTTCGAAGCCTACGCCGCCAACCTCACCGAGGAGACCGAGCGGCTGACGGCCAACATGAAACTTTTCTTCGAGATCAACATGGGGGCCACGGCCATCGGAACGGGCATCAACGCCGACCCCGACTACGCCGGGCTTTGCACCCGTTACCTGCGCGAGATCACCGGACTGCCGCTCGTCGAGGCGTCGAACATGATCGAGGCCACGAGCGACACGGGCGCCTTCATTATGAACTCCTCGGCCCAGAAACGCCTTGCGGTGAAACTCTCGAAAATCTGCAACGACCTGCGGCTGCTCTCGTCGGGTCCCCGCTGCGGGCTGAACGAGATCAACCTCCCGCCGCGCCAGCCGGGATCGTCGATCATGCCGGGCAAGGTCAACCCCGTGATCCCCGAAGTCGTCAACCAGGTAGCGTTCCGCGTGATCGGCAACGACCTCACCGTGACGATCGCATCGGAAGCCGGACAGCTCGAACTGAACGTCATGGAGCCGATCATCGTCCACTGCCTGTTCGAGAGCATCGAAATGCTGATCAACGCCATGAACACGCTGCGCGAGAAGTGCATCGCCGGCATCACGGCCAACGAGGAGGTCTGCCGCCGGATGGTCTTTAACAGCATCGGGCTGGTGACTGCGCTCAACCCCTATCTGGGCTACGAAACGTCGAGCATGCTGGCCAAGGAGGCCCTCAAAACCGGCAAGGGCATCTACGACCTCGTACTCGAGCATAAGCTGATGAGCGAAGAGGAGTTGCACAAGGTGCTGCAACCCGAAAACATGGTCCACCCGCGCAAGAAGATCGGAGAGTGACCGAACGGAACAGCCCCGGCTCATCGGGCCGGGGCTGTTCCGTTCCGCCGGGCCGCTATTCCGCCAGCCCGTAACGGCGCATCAGGGGCTTCACGTCGGGCACGGCGCCGCGGAAACGCACGTACTGCGCCATCGGCTCGTCATAGCCCGCTTCGGTCAGGATATGGCGGCGGTAACGGCGCGCGGTCTCGGGATCGAAAATATCGCCCGTGCCGGTGAATGCCGCGAAGGCATCGGTGTCCAGCACCGCCGACCACGTGTAGGAGTAGTACTGCGCGGGGTAACTGCTGGCGAAGATGTGGTTGTAATAGGTCGTCCGGAAGCGTAAAGCGGTATGCTCCGGGAAGTCGTAACGTTTCAGGAACGCCCGTTCGAAAGCCGCCACGTCGCACCCTTCGACCGGCCGCAGCACGGTGTGCCATTCGAGGTCGAGCAGCGCGATGGCATAGAAATCGGTCAGGTAAAGCCCCTTCAGGAAGTTCTCCGACTCCTTGAACTTCGCGATCAGCGCATCGGGAATCGGACGCCCCGTCTTGTAATCGCGGGCGTAGTGTTTCATCACCTCCGGCTCCCAGGCCCAATGCTCGTTCAGCTGCGAGGGCAGTTCGACCATGTCGCGCGGGAAGCTGCCCGTCACCTGTGGATACGGCCCGCGCGAGAGGAAACCCGCCAGAGCGTGTCCGAATTCGTGGAAGAGGGTCTTGACCTCGGAGGTCGACAGCAGCTTCGGCCTGCCTTCGGCCGCACGCGAGAAGTTGCAGCTGATGGTCACCAGCGGCAGCACCTCCCGCTCTCCGGCGCACGAATACCCGCGCAGGCGCGAGCACCACGCGCCGCCGCGTTTGCCCTTGCGGACGAAACAATCCAGATAAAGCAGTCCGAGGGGGCGGCCTTCGGCGTCTTTCGCCTCGAAGGTCAGCACGTCGGGGTGGAAAACGGGAATGTCCGTGCGCTGCGTCAGCGTGATTCCGAAAAGACGGTTGGCCACATAGAAAACGCCGTCGTTGAGCACATTGTCGAAAAGCAGGTAGTTGCGCATGCGCCCCAGTTCGGACCCGAATTTCGCCTTGCGCAGCTTGCCCGAATAGAAGGCCACGTCCCACGGTTCCAGCCGGAAGGCCGAATCCCGCTCGTATTTCACGGCGAAAGCCTCCAGTTCGGCACGCTCCGCACGTCCTTTCCCCGCGGCAGCGTCCTTGAGCGGCAGCAGCAGTTCGCGGACCTTTTCGGGCGTCCCGGCCATGTTCGTCTCCAGCGTGTAGGCGGCATAGTTCTCGTATCCCAGCATCCGGGCCCGTTCGAGACGCAGGTTGACGATGTCGACCGACAACTGGCGGTTGTCGTACTTCCCGTCCATGCAGCGCGAGGTGTAGGCCTCGTAGAGTCTCCTGCGCAGATCGCGGTTCGTGGCCGAAGCCATGACCGACGCATAGTCGCCGTTCGTGAACCCGACGGCCCAGACGCCCTGATGCCCCTGCCGGGCCGCATTGCGGGCGAAACGCTGCCGGGTCGTCCCCGCAAGCCCGTCGAGCAGGCTGCTGTCCTGCACGTACAGGACGAACTCCTGGGTCGCCTGCGTGATGTTCTGCCCGTGGCGGATGCGTTTGAGCGAAATCTCGCGGTTCAGCTCCTTGAGCCGCACCTTCTGCCCGGGCGTGCAGAGCGCCCCGCCGCGGATGTAGCTCCGGTAGACTTTGCCGAGCGTCCGCAGCTGGAGCGAATCCAGCCCGGCCGCATCGCGCCGGTCGTAGACGGCCTTCACCAGGCGGAAGATCGCCGTGTCGAGCGTCACGGCGTCGTATGCCTCTCCGGTCAGCTGCGCGGATTCCAGAGAGATCCGGATGACGGAGTCGCCTCCGAAATTCGATTTCAGGTAACCCAGCACTGCGCGCGGAACGTCCAGCAGGCTGTCGGCACGGTCGAGCGGCACGACGACGTTTTCGAAAGTCGCCTCCGCGGGGTCCAGCGCCCTGATTTTCGCAATCCCGGCCTTGTAGGCGCGGATGCCCTCCTCAATGGCGGGCATGATGTCGGCGGCATGGATACGGTCGAAGCGGGGCGCCCCGTAAGGGGCTTCGGAAGGCATCAGCAACGGATTTCCGGCAAAAAGCCGGCCGGAGAAAAGGAACAGCCCACATACGGAGAGGAGGAGCGTTCTCCTTACGAGCGGAAGGGATCGGATCATGGCGAACGATTGGCTGAATTTTTCCACAAGATAGCAAAAAAATCGTTCCGGACAACACCTGCCGGCAAATTAAAACCGGCGGAAAGAGTGTCTCCGCCGGGGCATCCCGTTTTCCGGGTAATTCGTCAGGAACTTTTCCGAAGCCGCACGACGACGGGATGGTGGTCCGAATAGTCGACCGGAAGCACCTCGTAGGAGAGCGGTTCGAAACCGCCGCTCAACACGTAGTCGATGCGCAGCGTGTTGTAGAAACCGCGGAACGTATGCGAATAGCCCGACCCGCACTCACGGAAGGCGTCGCGCAGCCCCCGCGCCATCGTGCGGTAGACATACGACATGGGCGTATCGTTGAAATCGCCGCAGACGATCCGCCGCGTGCGCGTCGCACCCACAACCTGCGCGATACTGTCGACCTGCGCGGCCCGAAGCACGCTATTCTCGCGCAAACGGGTCACGATACTGCGGATTTTGGTCTCGCGCGCCGTGTCCGAGAGAAACTGATGGCTGGTGATGAACTGGTTGTCCGAAGCGTTGATGGCCGTCGAGCGCAGGTGGTTGTTGAAAACCCGCACGGTGTCCTCGCCCACAATCACGTCGGCCCAGACCGAAGACGAAGGCGTCAGCACGGTGTCCGAACGCAGGATGCGGTATTTGCTCAAGATGGTCAGCGTCGAGCCGTAGACCGAATCCGGAGCCTGCGTGCGTCCGAAGTGCGCAATCTCGTACTTCTCGCCCAGCAGCGAAAACTCCTCGGACTGCTCCGCGAGGCGGGCATTGAACTCCTGGAGGCAGATCAGGTCCGGAGCCTGCTCCTCGATCAGGCGCAGGATGTCGTCGACGCTGCTCCGGCCGTCCTCGCCGTAGAAACTGCGCACGTTGTAGCTCATAACCTTGACAGCAGCGCGGTCGAAGGCCGTCTCCGTGGCATAGCTGCGGCGGATTTCAGGACGCCAGAAGAGCGAGACCTTGAAAAGCCCCGCCACGACGACGACCAGCATCGCCCCGGCGCACACCCAGCGCCAGCGGATGATCCAGTAGAGCGTCAGCACGACCGACGCGACATAGACCGCCGGAGCGGCCAGCCCCAGCACGGGAAAGAACCACACGCTGCCCGGATCGACATAGGGGACGAAATAGGTGAGAACCATCGTCGCGCCCACGGCCAGCGTCACGAGCGTCAGCGCCAGGTCTACGAGCCGCATGACGAGACTGCGGCGCCGTTTCCCCGAAGGGCCTCCCCCGTATCCGTTATAGTAATCGGGAGCCATCGTCTAAAAACGGATCGTTCCCCGGCGTTTCCACCAATGCAGCAGCAGGAATCCCCACAGCATGCCGCCCACATGGGCGAAATGAGCCACGTTGCCCACGCCCCTCCATCCGAGGAACAGCTCGATGACGGCATAAATGATGACAAACCACTTGGCCTTCATCGGAATAGGCGGAATCAGCAGCATGATGACCGCATTGGGATGCATCACGCCGAACGCCAGCAGCAGGCCCATCACCGCGCCCGACGCGCCGACCAGCAGCAGCGGCAGTTCGCCGAACGCCAGCGCCGTGAGGTACTGGATCAGCGCCGCACCCACGCCGCAGACCATGTAGAAGGTCAGGAAACGCTGCGAGCCGAGTTCGTATTCGAGCGTACGCCCGAACATCCACAATGCGAACATGTTGAAGAAGATATGTTCGAAATTGGCATGCAGGAACATGTAGGTGATGAACTGGTAGGTATGGAAATAGGGCGTTCCCAGCGACAGGGCGCAATACTGCATGATCGTGTCGCCGACGGGCAGCAGCGCCGTGGCCATGTAAACCAGTACATTGATGATTATCAAATTCTTGACCACCGGAGGGGTCTGAAAATAGCGGTTCATGCGTTTTAATTTTTGCAAATGTAACTCTTTTCCGCCGGATTATCCCAACTTGGCGCGCAAATCTTCCGGCGTGATCTCGGCGGTGATCGCCTTGCCCGAGGGCGAAAAACTGAAACTGCCCGTGTCGGCCAGCTGTGCGAGCAGCGCCGCGGCCTCCTCGCGCGACAAGGTCCGCCCCGCACCCTTGGCGCCGGAGCGGGCCATCACGCCGGCGATCTTCTCGCGCCGCACATCGGAGAGCGACACCGGAGTCGCAAAGGCCTGCAACAGGTCGAACAGCAGCCGGTCCACGGCGTCGGCGGGCATGTCGGCGGGCGTGCCCCTCACTTCGACGGTCCCTTCGCCGCAGAAGTCGATGTCGAAGCCCAGGGCAGCGAACTCCACGGCATTCTCCTCCAGCAGGGCGTATTCGTCGCCCGAAAGGACCAGCCGTTCGGGGAACAGCAGCTGCTGGCTCACCGACGAGCCGTTGCCCAGCATCCGGAGGTAATCCTCGTAAAGAATCCGCTCGCGGGCGCGCCGCACGTCGACCACTACGAAGCGGCCGCCCAGCAGAGCGGCGACATAACCGCCCGGCAGCGGCAGCGCATCGGTGAATTCCGGACGCTGCGGCATGTCGAACCGCTGCTGCTCGGGAACGGCCGACGAAGGGATGAAATCCAGGGCGCTGTCGTCGAATCCGCCGCCCGAAGGGGTGATCTCGAAACCGCCGCCCGACTCGAACTCCTCGAACTCCCCGGCGTCCGCACCCGGCAGGGCGAATCCGCCCGCCGCGGCCTGCGGGAACGACGGCGCGGCGCTCCGAACTCCGCCGGTGCGCAATCCTCCGGCCGCGCTGTCCGACACGACCCCGCCGTCGCGGTACGGCACGTCGAAGCCCGTGAAATCCTCGTTGGGATCGGGCGCCGAAGGGTCGATATACTCCTCGCGGAAAGGGTTGTAGTCGCTGTTCGACATGGCCAACGGCTCGCTGTACACGGCTCCTTTCTGCAAAACGGGAATCTCCACCGGGCTGTCCCGGTCGAAATCCATCAGCGGCACGGCGCCCGTTTTGGCCAGCGTCTCGCGCACAGCGGCGTTGACGATCTGCCACACGGCCTCCTCGTCGGCGAACTTGACCTCGGTTTTCTGCGGGTGCACGTTGACGTCGATACGCCCGGGATCGAGCGTCAGGTAGAGGAAATAGGAGGGCTGGCAGCTCTCGGGAATCAGCTTCTCGTAGGCTTTCAGAATGGCGCTCGTCAGATAGGTGCTCTTGAAAAAGCGCCCGTTGACAAAAAGGTATTGCTCCGTGTTGCGTTTCTTGGCGGCAGCCGGACGGCCGATATATCCCTCGATGCAGGCGATCGAAGTGTCGGCCTCGACCTCCAGCAGGTTCTGCTTGATGTGACGCCCCACCACGTCGACGATGCGTCCCGCCAGCGATCCGGCCTGCAACGTATAGACCGGAGCGTCGTTGGCGTAGAGTTCGAAGGCGATCTGCGGGTTACAGAGCGCGATGCGCTGGAACTCGGCCTTGATCTGCGACGCCGAGGTGGTGCTCTTGTCCAGAAAACGGCGGCGCGCCGGGACGTTGTAGAAAAGGTTGCGCACGAAGAACTGCGAACCCACGGGACACATCACCGGGTTCTGCGCCGCGAACTGCCCGCCGTTGATCTCGGTCTGCGTACCCACCTCGTCGCCGGCCTGCCGGGTGCGCAGTTCGACCTGCGACACGGCGGCGATCGAAGCCAGAGCCTCGCCGCGGAATCCGAACGTGTGCAGGGCGTAAATATCCTCCACGGCCCCGATCTTGCTCGTGGCGTGGCGGTCGAAGGCCATGCGCGCGTCGATGGGCGACATGCCACAGCCGTCGTCGACGATTTGGATCAGGTCCTTGCCGCCGTCGCGGAAGTTGACCTTCACCGAAGTCGCCCCGGCGTCGATGGCGTTCTCCATCATCTCCTTCACCACCGAGGCGGGCCGGTTGACGACCTCGCCCGCGGCGATCTGGTTGGCAACGACCTCGGGTAATAATCTGATCTTGTCTGCCATTTACTCCTCGTAATCGTTGGGAACGACCCTAATAGGCGCATAGGGATTGAACTCCTCCTCCCCGACCTGCTGCGTTTCGGTCGCGGGTGCGGTCCGCGCGCGCAGGAACACATCGGCCAGCTTCGGGTAGAGCAGGTAGATGAAAAGCAGCACCAGCACGGCCCCCACGGCCATCTTCAGCACACGGATACGCCCCCGCTCCTCCTCGTTCGAACGCCGCGCATCCCGGGCTTCGCGCTGGGTGCGGATGTACTGTCCGGGCTGGTATTCGCGGTCGGCATCCTCGGCGCGCTCGCCGCGCAACTCGGCACGGCGCTGTTCACGGGCCTCCTTCTCGGGGTCGTAATAACGCGGGATGTAATTGAATTTGTTCGGGTGCCGTTTGAAAGGGGTAAAGCCTAACATGGTCGTTCTATTTTTTGTAAAGATACGAATATCTTCGCAATTTTATTGCATGACTCTCTTTATTGTGGTTGCATTGCGACAAGCCCCCGCCTCAGGCGGGGGTTTAGGGGTGGGTCAGATTTGCAAACGCGGCATTCCGCCGCCAATTACAAGCCGGAATCAATGTACGAACGATTAATAATTCATCCCGGATTATTACCTGAAGAAGCTTTTCATCCGTTCGAAAATATTCTGGTTCTTGACCGACTCCGCCTTCTGGAAAGAGGGCTGCGCGGCCAACTGCTCGACGAGTTTTCGCTCCTCGGCCGAGAGTTTCGACGGAACGGTGATGTCCACCACCACCAGTTCGTCGCCGCGACCGTAGCCGTTCACGTCGGGCAGTCCCTTGCCGCCCAGGCGCAGCACCTTGCCGGCATGCGTTCCCGGGGCGATCTTGATCTTGGCGCGCCCGTCCACCGTCGGAACCTCGACCGTACCGCCCAACAGGGCCGTCGTCACGGTGATGTTCAGGTTGTGGATCAGATCGTTGCCGTCACGCACCAGTTCGGGGTTGCGCTCCTCCTCGATCACCACCTGCAGGTCGCCGTTCACGCCGCCCTGACGCGCGGCGTTGCCCTTGCCCGTGACGGTGAGGACCATGCCCTCGCCCACGCCGGCCGGGATCTTGATCTCCACGACCTCCTGCCCGCGCAGCGTGCCTTCGCCCTTGCACTTGTCGCACGACGCGGTGATCACCTTGCCCGTGCCGCCGCACGTGGGGCACACGCCCTGCGTCTGCATCCGGCCGAAGAAGGTGTTCTCCACCCGCGTCACATAGCCCGTGCCGTTGCAGGTCGAACAGGTCGAATAGGAATTGGCGTCCCTGGCTCCCGAGCCGCCGCACTTGTCGCAGGCGACGGTCTTGTTGATCTTGAGTTTCTTCGTAACTCCGTTGGCGATCTCGGCCAGCGTCAGACGGACCCGCACGCGGATGTCCGAGCCGCGGTTCACGCGCCGTCCCCCGCCGCCGTTCGACGAGCGGAATCCGCCCCCGAAATGGCCGCCGAAAATGTCGCCGAACTGCGAGAAGATGTCCTCCATCGAGAACCCTCCGCCGCCGAAGCCGCCGAAGCCGCCGGCCCCGCCGCCTGCCGCGCCGCTCATTCCGGCATGGCCGAACTGGTCGTAACGGGCGCGCTTGTCGGGGTTCGACAGCACGTCGTAGGCCTCTGCGGCCTCCTTGAATTTCTCCTCGGCCTCCTTGTCCCCGGGGTTTTTGTCGGGGTGGAACTGGATGGCCGCTTTGCGGTAGGCCTTCTTTATTTCGTCTGCGTTAGCGTTCTTCGCAACGCCCAGCACTTCGTAGTAATCCCTTTTTTCTGCCATGGTCTTACTCTCCTACAACTACTTTTGCGAAGCGCAGCACCTTCTCGCCCAGCATGTAACCCGTCTGAACGACGTCGATGACCTTGCCCTTCTTCTCGTCGCCGGCGGCGAACCGGGCAACGGCCTCCGAAAAATCGGCGTCGAACTCCTTGTCCAGCACCTCGATCTCGGTCACGCCCTTGCGGCGGAGCGCCTCGGTAAATTTCTGTGAAATGAGCGTCACGCCCGCCCGCAGCGCCTCCAGATCGTCGCTCTTCTGCATGGCGTCCACGGCGCGCTGCACGTCGTCGCGCACAGGCAGCATCTCCAGCAGCACGTCGCGGCCCCCGGTCTGCACCAAGTCCATCTTCTCCTTGAGCGTGCGCTTGCGGTAGTTGTCGAACTCGGCTTGCAGGCGGACGTACTTGTCCTGCCACTGGGCCACGGCCTCTTCGAGCGCCTTGGCTGCGTCGGCTTCGGCAGCGGGTTCTCCGTCTGCCAATGTGTCAGTCGCCTCGTCGGTTTCATCTGACACATTGGCACAAGGCTCCCCGTCGCACGACGGATAACCATCGCCGGGGGTGAACCCTTCGTCGCCGCTAACAGCCTCATTATAAACTTTTTCTTTTTTCATATCTTGTAATTTTTCAGTTTTCCTCCCCTTATTCGAACAAATTGCATACCAACCCGGCCAAGAGGCGGGCTTCAAGGACAATGCCTGCATGCCGGACATCGAACCGGCCTGCGCGCTACCGCCCAAAAGCCGCTTCACGGCAAGGCTGCGCTTATCCGATGATGAAAATGGCCGGGCGCCTGTTCATTTCGGGCAGCTGGCGGCGGCGCCACTCCCCGGCCGTATGGGTCTCGATCCGCTCGTCCGGAGCCGTGAGGTCCACGGCGACGGTCAGGCGCGTCTGGTCTCCGAGCGTCTGCACCAACTGCTCCATCAGCTTCACGTTGCGGTACGGAGCTTCGATGAAAAGCTGCGACTGCCCCTCCGCCAGCGCACGGCGTTCGAAGAAACGGATGGCCCGGGTCCGTTCGGGCGGCTTCACGGGCAGGTAGCCGTTGAAAGCGAACGACTGTCCGTTGAGTCCCGAGGCCATCACCGCCAAAATGATCGACGACGGGCCGACGAGCGGCACGACGCGGAGCTTATCGACTGCGCCGGAGAATATGCGAAGTATCTGGCGGACGGAAGAAACCGGATGTCCATTTACACCCCGTACAATCTGTTCCGCCTGTTCCTCGACGTAATCGAACTGAAAGGCAATCCGGACAAGATAATATATATCGATACGGACACCATGTGCCGCAGGGACATCAAAGAGCTTTGGGACGTGGATATTAACGATTACGAATTTGCCGCCGCGCTGGATTTCATGGGCAAAAAATGGATAAACAAGAACTGGCACTGGTGGTCATCGACCGCCTGAAAAAAGAATACCCGGATGCGGGATGCACGCTGGATTATGACGATGCGTGGAAACTGCTAGTCAGTGTACGTCTGGCAGCACAGTGCACGGATGCGAGAGTCAATGTAGTAGTAGAAGGCTTATATGCAAA
>OIXH01004047.1_pt1 | contig 12310 bp, 8 predicted proteins | sample 1587741 | NCBI WGS metagenome assembly OIXH01 (sample SAMEA3888916, study PRJEB22519) | human gut metagenome | biome: human gut; feature: human-associated habitat; material: faeces | place: Denmark | collected 2011 | reverse complement strand
GGACGTTTTTTCTCAGATTGGTGCTACCACTATCGTTTCTATGTAAAAGCTATTTGTGAATCGTATTATTTGTATTGTGCAAATATTCGATACTTTTTCGTTGCTTTTTTAGGGACAATCGTGTATAATTGAAAATTGAAGGGAAGCGAATCATTCAAATTATGCAAAATTCATAATTGATGGAGGTAATGTCATGCGCGAAGTGTACATTGTAAACTGCTGCCGTACTGCTGTTGGTAATTTTGGTGGCTCTCTGAAGGATGTCCCCGCAGCCGATCTGGGCGCGATCGTGGTCAAGGAGGCCCTGAAGCGCGCCAATGTCGCCCCCGAGAACGTGGATGAGGTCATGTTTGGCTGTGTGCTGACCGCCGGCCTGGGCCAGAATGTGGCTCGCCAGGTCAGCGTGAAGGCCGGCATTCCCTTCTCCGTCCCCTCCTACACCGTCGGCATGGTCTGCGGCTCCGGCATGAAGTCCGTCATCGAGGCCGCCCGTACCATCCAGGCCGGTGACGCCGACATCATTGTGACCGGCGGCACCGAGAACATGTCCGCCGCTCCCTTTGCCCTCCCCGACGAGCGCTGGGGCGCCCGCATGGGCGACAAGAAGGCCGTAGACACCATGATCAAGGACGGCCTGTGGGACGCTTACAACAACTATCACATGGGCACCACCGCTGAGAACATCTGCGACATCTGGGGCATCACCCGCCAGGAGCTGGATGAGTTCGGCTACAACTCCCAGCAGAAGGCCATCGCCGCAATTCAGTCCGGCCGTTTCAAGGATGAGATCGTGCCCATCACCGTGAAGCAGAAGAAGAAGGAATTCGTCTTCGACACCGACGAGGATCCCCGTGAGACCACCCTGGAGAAGCTGGGCTCCCTGAAGGGCGCTTTCGCCACCTCCGACGACAACACCGTGGAGAAGGTGGAGATGACCTTCGAGGCCACCCACATGACCCCCTCCGCTGACAACATCGGCGTCAAGCGCGTCACCGCTGGCAACGCTTCCGGCATCAACGATGCAGGCGCTGCAATGATCATCGCTTCCGAGGAGTTCGTTAAGGCAAACGGTCTCAAGCCGCTGGCTAAGGTTCGTGCCTGGGGCTCTGTAGGCTGCGATCCGTCCATCATGGGCGTAGGCCCGATCGAGTCCACCCGTCAGGCTCTGTCCCGCGCAGGTCTGACCGTTGCTGACCTCGACCTGATCGAGTCCAACGAGGCATTTGCTGCACAGTCTGTGGCTGTCAGCCAGGCTCTGAACTTCGATATGAGCAAGGTGAACGTCAACGGCGGTGCTATTGCTCTGGGCCACCCGGTGGGTGCTTCCGGTGCTCGTATCCTGGTCACCCTGCTGTACGCCATGAAGCATCGCGGCGCTCACAAGGGCCTGGCTACCCTGTGCATCGGCGGCGGCATGGGCTGCGCAACCATCGTCGAGATGGACTGATTTCCCTTTGAAGGGTCACTCCGGATATTGATACAGCCCGGACAGTGGGCGAGACCGGAGACTTGCCCCTTGTCCGGGGGCTGTTTTGAATAAGATATAACCTGAATGGAGGTTTTCACAATGGCATTTGTAAAAACCGAGGTGCAGGGCGCAGTCGAGATCATCACCATCGACCGCCCGAAGGCACTGAACGCCCTGAACCCCGAAGTCCTGGCAGACCTGAAGGCTGCTTTTGAGGCAGTTGACCAGTCCGCCATCCGCTGCATCGTCCTGACCGGCGAAGGCGACAAGAGCTTCGTGGCAGGCGCTGACATCGGCTCCATGAGCACCATGACCAAGGCCGAGGGCGAGGCTTTCGGCAAGCTGGGCAACGACGTTTTCCTGATGATCGAGCACTTCCCGCTGCCCGTCATCGCTGCTGTCAACGGCTTCGCGCTGGGCGGCGGCAATGAGCTGGCCATGAGCTGCGACATCCGCCTCTGCTCCGACAATGCCGTCTTTGGTCAGCCGGAAGTGGGCTTAGGCATCACGCCTGGCTTCGGCGGCACCCAGCGTCTGGCACGCCTTGTCGGCATGGGCATGGCCAAGCAGCTGGTCTACTCTGCTCTGAACATCAAGGCAGACGAGGCTCTGCGCATTGGTCTGGTGAACGCTGTGTATCCGCAGGCTGAGCTGATGGAGAACGTGCTGAAGCTGGCCGGCAAGATCGCCAAGAACGCTCCCATTGCAGTGCGCAACTGCAAGAAGGCCATCAACGACGGCATCAGCCTGCCCATCGAGAAGGCTGTTGAGGTCGAGGAGAAGCTCTTCGGCGATTGCTTCGAGACCCACGATCAGGTCGAGGGTATGGCATGCTTCCTCTCTCGTGAGAAGCCGAAGCCCAAGGCAGTGTTCACCAACAACTAAACTAAACCATAACGCCTCTGCAGCGCCTCCCCGGAAAGGGGAGGCACGGAGAGGCACTACATTCAGAAGATATAATAAAGGAGAGATTTCCCATGAACAAGAATCCTATGTCTAAAAAATTCAGGAGCCGGATGGTGCGGTCAGGCGTTTTGGCGTCGGCTGGCTACGGGCTTCTGTTCGGCGCCTGCGCCGAATTTGTCGCCGCCCTGACCTGCTGGTTGCTGGACGTCCGGGCGGTATGGCTGCCGCTTTCAGTGGGACTCGGTGTTGCACTGGTGGCAGGCTTTGTTACCTTTTTTGTCAGGTTTCGCCCGAATGACCGCCGGGTTGCCCATCGCATGGACAGCATGGGACTGGAGGAACGGACGGTCACGATGATGGAACTGGAGAAGGACGACTCGCCGATTGCGAAGCTGCAGCGGGAGGACACCGTCAAACGTGTGTCCGAGGTCACGAAGGAGCAGATCAACCGCTCTTTCCCGCTGTTTGTAATCCGACGGGGCGTTTTGGCTGTTATGATTGTGTCACTTCTGATGGCGGCAGGCATGACCACCGTCATGGGGCTGACCGAGGCAGGCGTCATTACACCGCCGGACATTCTCACGCCGGAGGAGGAACGCAATGTGTACGTGAACCTGATCTACGGCGTTCAGGGCGGCGGCGACATTGAAGGAGATGCGGAGCAGTCGGTTCGCCCCGGAGAGGACGGCACGCAGGTAGTGGCGGTCGCCGAGGACGGCTGGATGTTTGTCCGCTGGAGCGACGGCAACAGGGATCCCGCGCGCACGGACAGATCCGTGACCGAAGATATGGAGATTACTGCCATCTTTGAGGAGGTTCCCGAGGACGAGGACAAGGACGACAACGACAGCAAGGTTGACGGTGACGAGGAAGGCGATTACGATAAGGACCTGAGCGATCCCAACGAGAATGACGGCAACGGCATGGGCGGCAGCAACGGTGACGGCGGCGAAGGCGACGGAGAGGGCGAAAACGGCGACGGCAGCGGTAAGGGCGACGGCGGACAGCAGGGAGACGGCAAGGGTAACGGTCGCGGCGACGGCGCCGGCGGCGGTTGGTCGGACGGCAACCAGATCATTGACGGCAAGACCGATTACCGCGATGTGTATGACATTTATTACGATATGGCGATGGAGATCGTCCGGAACGGCGGCGAGCTGCCCGCTGACCTTAAGGCATTCATCGAGAAGTACTACGGCAGTATCTGACATCATCCGAATCCGAGGGAACGAAAACCCATGCATAGGACGCTTCTGAAGCTGCATCTGCCGACGGTTGTCGTGCGGGAGCTTTCAGAGCGCCCGCAACAGGGCAGCATGAAGGGAGCCGCCGGGGGCGTCCGGAGGTTCCCTGAATCCGTGTTTTACCACAAGTATAAAAAGATAAAGGGAGATCATCATGATTAACGAGGAAAGCATTCAGAAGTTCCGGAGCGTATGCGACAACATTTTCACGCAGATCCGCCGGGACGTTATCGGGCAGGACGAGGTCGTCGAGGGAACCGTCATTGCCATGATCGCGGGCGGCAACGTGCTGCTGGAGGGCGTGCCCGGCGTGGGCAAGACCCGACTGGTGCGCAGTCTGGGGCGGGTATTTGATCTGCCTTTTTCCCGCATTCAGTTCACCCCTGACCTGATGCCTGCCGATGTCACGGGTACCAACATTATCGTCAAGGATGAGAACGGAAACTCCAGCTTCCAGTTCCAGCCCGGTCCCGTGTTCAGCAATATCGTGCTGGCGGACGAGATTAACCGTGCAACGCCCAAGACGCAGTCGGCACTGCTGGAGGCTATGCAGGAGCATACCGTGACTGTCATGGGTGTGTCCCGGAAGATGAAGGAGCCCTTCTTCGTGCTGGCGACGCAGAACCCCATTGAGCAGGACGGTACCTACCCTCTGCCGGAGGCGCAGATGGACCGCTTTATGTTCAACCTGATCGTGCCCAACCCCGGTCTGGACGAGCTGATGCAGATCGTCGATATGACGCAGAAGACCATGGCTGAGGTGGCGGATGCCGCCTGCAGCGGTGAGCAGCTGCTGGAAATGCGGGCGACCGCTTCCCAGATTCCCGTGGCGAACGAAGTTATGCGGTACGCCATGACGCTTTGCTCCGCAACGCACGCCGACAGCGAGTGTGCATCCGAGGCGGCGAAGAAGTATGTTCGCCTGGGTGCCAGCCCCCGTGCCGGACAGGCGCTGATTTCTGCCGCCAAGGTGCGCGCCCTGATGCAGGGACGGTACAATGTGGCGTACAGTGACGTCAATGCGCTGGCACTGCCGGTTCTGCGGCACCGCATGAAGCTGAATTTTGAGGCGATTGCAGACCGTGTTCCCGCAGACGATATCGTCCGCATGATTGTTGCCGAGGTCAGCAAGCGCTTTGATGTGGACGGCACCGTTGCTTCCGTGGACACCAAGGAAAGCACTGCCGAGGGAAAGAAGAAGCGCGGCTTCGGCAAGAAGACGTCGTAATATATACAGGAAAGGATGCTTTTGCCGTCGGGCAGAGGCACGGGCTTGAGCCACTATGAAGGGTTCTTACTTGAATGACGCATTCTTCAGCCGTCTGGAGACCTGCGCATTGCGCCTGCGTGCGGACCTGTCCGGATTTTTCGGCGGGAAGCACCTGGTCCGGACGTACGGGCAGACGGTTGAGTTTGCGGACTACCGCGAGTATATGCTGGGGGACGATATCCGCCGCATCGACTGGAATCTGTACAGCCGCTTTGAGAAGTATTTCATCAAGCTGTTCACCGATGAACGGCAGATGCACACGCAGATATTCCTGGACTGCTCTGCCTCTATGGGCAAGGCAGACCCCGACAAGGCAAATTATGCGGTGGCAATGGCGGCGGCGCTGGGGTTTCTGTCGGTACATAACATGGACAAGGTGTCCTTCAAATTGATACGCGGCGACCGGGCGGAGGATCCCTTCGGATTACTGGTTGGCAAGCGGGCGTTCTTCCGCGCTGTTTCCGAACTGGAAAATCTGACCTTCACCGGAGATTCGGACATCGGCACCGCCGTCACGAGTTGTGAAACCGGAACGCGCGACGGACTGACGGTTATCATTTCGGATTTCTTCACCGACAGTGACTGGCGGAAGGCGGTTAACTTCCTGAAGTACAAGAGCCGGCAGGTTCTGCTGGTGCAGGTCTTGACGCGGGAGGAACTGGATCCGACCTATAACGGGCACGTCAGCCTTATCGACTCCGAGTCCGAGGATATGATGGATGACCGGAACATGAAAATGCGTATCAACCGCGGGATGCTCTCCGCATACGGGGAAGCAATGAAGGATTTTCAGAACGAAATAGCGCATTTCTGCGCCTCCCGCGATGTCGGATTCATGTCCGTAAACACGCAGGAGCCGATCGAGCGCGTCCTGTTCGGTGAATTGCTGAAGGTAGGTATATTGCAATGAGTTTACTTGCTCCTCTTGGGCTTCTGGGTCTTCTCGCGGTGGCGGTGTTGATATTTATCTATATCATCAAGCCGAACTACCAGCAGAAGATCGTTTCCAGTACATACATCTGGAAGCGAAGCCTGAAGTACAGGAAAAAGCGCGTGCCGGTCAGCCGGCTGCGGAACATCCTGATCTTCCTGTGCCAGATGCTGGTGCTTGCCTCCTTCGCGATGCTCCTGGCGCGTCCTGTGATTCCGTATGTTGCGGAGACACCCAAAAACGAAAAGGTCATCATCCTGGATGCTTCCGCCGGTATGCGCGTGTCCACGGGCGGCGAGACCCGCTTTGAGCGGGCGGTGCGCGAGATACGCCGGCAGGCAGAGAGCATCCTTTCGCAGGATGATATGATCCTGTCCGTCATCGTGGCGGACAGCGACGCGCACTATCTCGTTTCGCGCCAGACGCGGGACGGCTTGGCTGCGGTCGGAATGGCACTGGACAGTCTGGTCAGCCCGGAGCTGAAATGCAGCTACGGGACCGCTGACATGGAGGGCGCCGCCACGCTGGCGCAGGATATCCTGAAAAAGAATTCCGAAACAGAGGTCATCCTCTATACGGCGACCGAGTACATAGACAAGGGCAACTTCACGGTGGTCAATGTGGCGGACGAGAGCGACTGGAACGCCGCAATCCTGTACGTGAAGCCGACACTGGAGGAGAGCAACTGCTACTCCTTTACGGTGGGCGCCGGGTGCTACGGGCAGTCCCGTTCCATGACGGTGTACTGCGAACTGACCGGAATCAACGGCGGAGTCGGTACACTCAAGGTCAGCAAGACCGAGTATTTCACCGAGGCGGAAAGCGAGCGCGAGCTGCTTTTCACGACCGATGATTTCGGCGGCGTTCCGGTGACGTCCTATGCATCCATGCTGGTCTATCTGGACGAGAACGACTCCTTTGACGGCGACAATACCTATGATGTGTACGGCGGGCAGAAGCACACCGTGCGCATTCAGTATGCCAGCTCCCAGACCAACAACTTCTTCTCCGGCGTTCTGCGCTCCCTGCGCCAGGCACAGCGCGGCTCCTGGAACATTGAACTCAAGACGACCAACAAGGCGGCTGCCGCGACCGAAGGCTTTGACATCTACATCTTCGAGGGTGCCATGCCGGACGTCCTGCCGACAGACGGTGTGGTGATGCTGGTCAATCCGGACAAGGCTCCGGAGGGAAGCGGTCTGCGCTTCGGCGACCGGGTGAATATCAACAGTGATTCCACGCTGGCATCCGGACAGGCAAGTCCCATCACGGCGAATATGAACCCCGACCGCATCACCGTCGCCGAGTACCGCGAGGTGCTGTCTGCGGACGGTTACGATGAGCTGATGTACTACAACGGAAACCCGGTCATTCTGGCAAAGGATGAGGAAAACGCTCATGTCGTGGTGCTGTCGCTCAACCTGAAGATGTCCAGTCTGGGCGTTGTGCTGGATTTCCCGATCATGATGTACAATATCTTCAACCATTATATTCCCGTGACGCTGACCGGAAATGCCTACGAGGTGGGCGAGACTGTTACGGTCAACGGGCGCGGCTCAGACCTGACCGTGAGCGGCGGCGGCAACGAGGCGCAGTCCTTCGCAACGCTTCCGGGTACGCTGACGCCTACGGTTCCCGGCGGGTACACCGTCACGCAGAAGAACCTGCGGGGCGAGTACGTGGTGGACCAGTTCTTCGTGCATATCCCCAACAGCGAGAGCAACATCACCAAGCGGGTGGATGAGTTGCCGCGCATGTATGCCGAGAAGACGCAGGTTGACGGCGACCGCGACCTGCTGGTATGGTTCGCGGGGGCGGCATTGGTGTTGCTGGCGGCTGAATGGCTGTTGCACGCCAAAGAAAATTCTGTCTGAAAGGAGCGGTAGCCGTGTCGAATTTCCGTATTACATTTTCCAATCCGTGGCTCCTGCTTCTGCTCGTGCCGCTGGCGGCGTTGACGCTGATCCCGCACTTCCGCGTGGCGAAAAAGTTCCGCCGGAGCCGCAACCGCGTCATATCGCTGGCACTGCACAGCATCGCACTGATCCTATGCGTGCTGCTGCTGGCAGGTATGACTTTCCGCTATGAGGTGCCCAACCGGGAAAACCAGCTCATCCTGCTGGTTGACGTGTCGGACAGCGGTGCCGAGGTCGAGGAAGCCCGGAATGAATTCATTCAGACCGTGCTGAATGCCTGCGATGAATCCTGCGAGGTCGGTATCGTAACCTTTGGCTACGGCACCGTCTACGCCGCTCCGCTGTCGGCGGATGCGCGGGAGGTCTACCGCCAGTATCTGGAGGCGGACAAGCCGGATACCGGTGCCACCGATATTGCGACGGCACTGGAATTTGCGGCGGCGCAGATAACCAAGCCCGCGACGGCGCGTATCCTGCTGCTGTCGGACGGCGTGGAGACCGACGGTCGTGCGCTGGCGACGGTCAAGACGCTGACCTCCGGCGGTATCGGCGTGGATGCGGTAGACATGACCGCCCCCACGCACGAAGAAATTCAGATTCTCGGCGTGGAGATGCCGGAGGACAAGGTTCTTGTCGGCAAGGCAGTCACGCTGAAGGTGACGGTGCAGAACAACTATCTGTCCGCCAAGAAAGTATCCCTGGTGGTCGCGGACAAGGGCTTTGAGGGGGACACGACCGACTTTGAAGTCAAGCCGGGCAAGCAGACATTGGAAGTGCCGGTCACCTTTCAGGCGGCGGGACTGCATGACCTGCGCTTCTCCCTGACAGCCGGAGACGACAACCTGAGCCAGAACAACAGTTTCCAGTCCTTCCTCAACATTCCGGTGTTTGAGAACGTGCTGGTGCTGGAGAATCAGCCGGGCGAATCTGCCGATCTGGCGGCGCTGCTGGGCGAGGACTTCCGCGTCACGGTGCTGAATATCCATACCGATGCCGACCGTCTGCCGACGTCGGCGAAGGAGCTCTGCGCCTACGAGCAGGTTGTGCTGGTCAATATTGCGAACAGCGACCTGACCGGCAAGGATGCCCCCAACGGCTTTGACCAAGCGCTGTACGATTATGTGTACCGGATGGGCGGCAGCCTTCTGACCGTCGGCGGGCAGAACGATGTCGGAGCCGACGGCAAGCCTACCCCGCACGCCTACAACCGCTCCGATCTGTCCGGAACGCTCTTCCAGCAGATGCTCCCGGTTCAGGCGATCGACTACACGCCGCCTATTGCGGTCATGCTGGTCATCGACTGCTCCGGTTCCATGAGCAGCGGACGCTTTGAGGCGGCGCTCCGTGGTGCCGAGGAGTGTTTGGATTCCCTGACAGAGCGGGATTACTGCGGCGTTATGGGCTTCAGCACCAGCTCGACCGAGCACGTCAGTGTCATGCCGGTTTCTCAGAAGGAAACCATCCGCACCGCAATCCGGAACCTGAACGATGAGGGCGGCGGAAGCGGCGGTACGATTTTCTCGGACGCCATCGACCAGGCGGGACGCGCGCTGGCAGCCGTTTCGGTGGAGCGGCGGCACATTATCCTGGTGACCGACGGTAACCCCAGCGACCACCTGGATCAATCCGGTGCCGATGACAACAACTACTACGGCAGATATGTGGATTACAACTACGAGCAGAGCAACATCACTATGTCTGTCATTACCGTGGGCATGAGCAGCGGAAACCGCGAGCAGATGCAGAAGACCGCCGAGCGCGGTCACGGTCACTACTACGACGTTAGCCTTGAAGATTCCGAGGGAACTATCAGCATCAATATGCGGCAGGATCTGGCGGCGGCGGCAGTCGCGGAACTGCAGGGAGGCATTTCCTTCGTGCCGAAGATCAAGGATCAGACCGCCGTGTTTGAGGGACTGGATTCGTCCGCCGTCATTCCGGCGCTGAAGGGCTACTACGGCACCAAGGTCAAGGACGGTGCCCGCGTGCCGCTGATCCATGATTATGTGCCGATTTATGCCGAATGGGATCTCGGCGCCGGACGGGTCGGAAGCTTCCTGTGCGATCTGGGCGGTGAGTGGTCGGCGGAGTTTATGGCGGATGCGGTGGGGCGCACCATCGTCCGGAATATTTCGTACGATCTGGCACCGGATACCGATCTGGAGCCGGATGCAATGGACTATGTCCTGCGCACTGACCGCGACAACTACACAACGCGGCTGGATGTCTATACGGCAACAGCCGAGGGGGAAAAGGTTTCCGTGACCGTCATGCCGGTGTCCGAGAGCGCGAAGAACGCCTACAACGGCAATATTCCGGTAACGGCATTGGGTAACGGGATCAGCTTTACCTTTGAAATAAAGCACGAGGGACTGTACCGGGTGAGCATCGCCAAGACTGATGCCGCCGGGCAGACGCTGTCGTCGGTGTCCTTCTGCCAGAGTTTTTCGTACTCGGAGGAGTACAACGCCTTCCGTGAGGAGGGCGAGGGCGCGGCACTGCTGGCGGAGGTCGCGGCGGATGGCGGCGGCAGGGTGCTGAGTGACCCTGTGGAGGTATTCTCTTACTTTGTGCGGTTCCTGCCGCGCGAGACAGACCCCCGCATGGTATTCCTGATTATCGCTATGGTGTGCCTGCTGCTGGATGTGGCAGTGCGCAAGTTCAAATTCAAGTGGATCCACGAGATCGTGCGCGACAGGCGCGCAATGAAGACGCTCGGCGGAGGGGGGCACGGTGCGGAATGAAGGTTCTGACAAAGTACGTGCCGTATACCCGCACGACCGGGTGCGAGAGGAGGGGAAGGGAAATGAGACGACCGACCGTATATAGCCTGCGTCGCCTCGTGCCGCTGGCACTGACGCTTTGCGTCCTGCTCGGCGCGGTACTGCTCTGCACGGCGTGCAGTCGCGGAACGCCGCTGTCGGCACCGACCGGAACGCGGCTGGATGAGATCACCCTGACGCTCAGCTGGAACAAGGTCAAGGGCGCGGCATACTACACCGTGCGCATACGCCCGGATGACGGCTCGGACGCCGTGGAAAAGGATGCCAGCAAGCCCAGTCTTTCGCTGGAAAGCCTTACGGAGGGCAGCTATGAGCTGCGCGTCCGCGCGGTCGCGGGCGGCTCGGCGGCGGACACGGAGGACTCCGGCTGGTCGGAGCCAATCCGCTTCACAAGAGAGCACGAAACCGGGCTGGCTTTCCGGCTGATCGAGGACGGGACGGCGTTTGAGGTTTCCGGTCTCGGCACCGCCACGGGGGAGATTACGGTTCCGGACACCTACCGCGGACTGCCTGTCACCGCCATCGGCGAGCGGGCACTGTATAACAAGAACACCGTGACCGGTGTGACGCTGGGGGAGAACATCCGGCGCATCGGGAAGCAGGCGTTTGCCAACTGCTCTTACATGACGCACGTCAATCTCCCCTCCGGGCTGACCGAAATCGGGGATCAGGCGTTCCAGAGCTGTCGGGCACTGGAGGTGCCGATGCAGATTCCGGACGGGCTTTCCGCGATCGGTGAGCAGGTGTTTGCATACTGCCGCAAGCTTCCCGCCGTATCGCTGGGTGCCGGTGTCAAAGAGATAGGAAACGGCGCGTTCAGCGGCTGTGAGAGCCTGACCGCCATCGTCATCCCCGACCAGATCACACGGATAGGGGAGGAAGCTTTTGCCAAATGCACCGCGGTGACATCCCTGTCGGTCGGGCAGGGCGTGACCGAGATCGGAAAGAATGCTTTCCGGCAGAACACGGCACTGCCTGCCGTCCGGCTGAGTGAGCACGTCAGGACGGTGGGGGCGTACGCTTTTGCCGACTGCACCGCGCTCCGGACGCTGGACATGACCGACAGCGTGACGGCGATAGGCGAGAGTGCCTTTTCCGGCTGTTCCGGACTCGCGTCCGCAGGTGTCCTGCACCTGAGCACGGCGCTGGACAGCATCGCCAAGGAAGCATTCAAGGGAACCGCTTTCTGGGAGGCAGCCGACATGGTTTACCTGAACGGCTGGTTGCTTGCCTGCAAGAGCGGAGACATGACCGGTAAGGTGATTGAGCCGGGGACGTTTGCCATTGCGGATTACGCACTGGCTGGATGCAAGGGCTTTGCTGATATCACGATCCTGCCCGACAGTGTAATTCTGATCGGGGAGGGCGCCTTTTCCGGATGCAAAACACTGACGGGACTGGTCATCGGGAGCGGCGTCCGGCGGATCGGCAACAAGGCGTTTGCCAACTGCACCTCGCTGAGCCATGCCATTCTCGGAGCCTATGACCCCGACGCGGATACGCTCACGGGGGCGAGCGCCCTTGCGTATATCGGCGATTCCGCGTTTTCCGGATGCGGCTCGCTTCTCACGGTGTCCCTCCCGGAGACCGTGACCGGCATCGGCTCCTTCGCGTTCCGTAACGCGGGGCTGTGGACGAGTGCCAAGGACACAGTGTATGCCGGGAACTGGCTGGTCGGCTGTAAGGAAGATGCCGCGGGCGATGTGACTATCGCGGACGGGACGGTCGGCATTGCCAATTATGCTTTCTATAACTGCACATCACTTGCAAGTGTAACAATACCCGACAGTGT
>OIXH01004043.1_pt1 | contig 12318 bp, 9 predicted proteins | sample 1587741 | NCBI WGS metagenome assembly OIXH01 (sample SAMEA3888916, study PRJEB22519) | human gut metagenome | biome: human gut; feature: human-associated habitat; material: faeces | place: Denmark | collected 2011 | reverse complement strand
ACAGGCTGATGCTGAACAGCGACAGGAAGCTGACCAAAAACAAAAGCACGCCTGCGGCGAAAATAAAAAGGCCGCTCAGGGCTACCAGCACCCGGTTCCAGAACTTGTTTCTCATGGAAAAAACCTCCTCTCCCATCCTCATGGGGTCAGATTCGTAAAAACGGCAAAAAGCAATGCCGGTTTGGGCCGGTATTGCTTTGCCGTCGTTTGTCAGGCTTCTTCGGGCTCGTTTTCATCCTTCACGTCGATCGGTTCGGGATCAGGCGTGTTGTGGGACTCCGCCGGAGTGGGTTCGCCTTCAAATTCCACATGGCCCGCCGGCTTTTGCGCCGCCACTTCCGCCACGCTGGAATGAAGCTCGTCCAGCCCCGCCTGCGTGTCCTTGTTTTCCTTTTCGAAGCTGACGCCCTGTACATGCACGTCCACCCGCACCACGTGCAGGCCGGTCATGGTCTCAATGGCCTTGCGAACGTTTTCCTGCACGTTCTGGGCGGCCGTCTGGATGGGCGTGCCGTATTCGATCATCAGGTAAATATCCACGGAGACTTCCTCCGTGCCCAGCTCTACCTTGATGCCGCGGGTGACGTTCTTGGTGTTGCGGGAGAACACCTCGGAAATCCCGCTGGCCGCGCACATTCCGGCAACGCCTTCCACTTCGTTGGCGGCGACGCCTGCAATGACGGCCACCACTTCATTGGCGTAGGTGATGGTTCCGGTAGAGTCCTGATCCTGATCCAGCGTCAGGGGCAAATTATCCTTTTTGGGGGCCATGATAGACACCTCCTGTGGTCTGTTTCCTCACGGGCGCGCCGGTGCGCATACCCGAAGGATAGTATACCAGATATTTCAGCGCTTGACAACCCGGCGAGGCGCCGGCGAAGGGATCGCTTTCCGGGGAAAAACACCCAAGGTCAGCATTTTCCCGGAACGGCTCGCCATCCCCGTGTCTGCCCGGATTTACAAATACAGCCTGTAACGATCCGGCTTATTTTTCCAGATGGGCTTTCAGATCCTCCGGGGCCGTTTTCAGCGGAGATTCCCATTCGTCCCGGGTCTGCATATTGCGCAGCTTGACCACGCCCTTGGCTACTTCGTCGTCGCCCAGTACGGCCACGTACTGCGCGCCCAGCTTATCGGCATACTTGAACTGTGCCTTCAGACTACGTCCCTGATGATCCATATCCGCCCGAAGCCCCGCCCGGCGGAACTGCTCCATCAAAAGGAAAGCGTTCTTCGACAGGCTCTGATTCAGGCAGGCCACAAACACCTGCGGGCGTTCGTCCTCCACGGCCAGCTTCTGGCTGTTCTGCTGATCCAGCAGCATCAGCACCCGCTCGATGCCCATGCCGAAACCCACCGCCGGAATGGACGGTCCGCCGATCTCCTCCACCAGTCCGTCATATCGGCCGCCGCCGCACACGGTCAGCTCGCCGTTGGGGGTGTCGGTGATGATCTCGAACACGGTCTTGGTGTAGTAGTCCAACCCGCGCACGATGCGGGGATCCACCGTATAACGGATGCCCGCCGCCTCCAGATAGCCCTTGAGCGCTTCAAAATGCGCCCGGCACTCGTCGCAGAGGTGATCCATCATCACAGGCGCGTCCTTCAGTTCTTCCTTGCAGGCGGCTTCCTTGCAGTCCAGCGTGCGCATGGGGTTGATGTCCATTCGCTCCTGACAGGACTTGCACAGCTTCTCCCGCCGTGCGTTCAGATATTCCTTGAAATGCTGCTGATACGCGGGGCGGCAGTTGGGGCAGCCGATGGAATTGATGCGCACGGACAGGTTTTCCAGTCCCAGCTTGCTCAGCAGTTCCACCACCAGCACGATCAGCTCCGCGTCCGCCGAGGGCTGGGACGCGCCGAAGCACTCCATGCCGAACTGGTGATGTTCCCGGAGCCGCCCGGACTGGGGGGCTTCATAGCGGAAGTGGGGCGCGTTGATATAGTACATTTTCATGGGCAGCGCCTGAGCGTACAGGCCGCTTTCCAAAAATGCGCGCACCGTGCCCGCCGTGCTTTCCGGCTTCAGGGTCACGCTGCGGTCGCCCTTATCCTTAAAGGTATACATCTCCTTGCGCACTACGTCGCTGCTTTCGCCGGCCGAGCGGGCGAACAGCTCCGTATGCTCCAGAACCGGGGTACGGATCTCCCGGTATCCAGCCAGCAGGGCCGCCTGGCGGCATTCCTTCTCTACCGCGCGCCAACGGGCGCTTTCCGCGGGCAGCACGTCCTTCATTCCCTTCGGGATCTTCGTCAACATTTCCTACACCTCATTCCCATTCCGCGCCATGCGCAGATGAAAAAATTATACACATTCCCTTCCCTGCTTGTCAACCCGGAGAAGCGGGCGCTCCGCTCAATTTCGCCGCGATCCGTTCCCTTACGCCGCCGTCCAGCGAAAACAGGGTCAAGTACTGTTCAAACTCCCGGCTCAGTTCGCCCGTTGTTTTGCCATAGGCCTCCCGGAACCCTTCTTCCCCGCCGTTTTCCTTCTGCCAGAAGAGCCGGTAGCGTTCCGTTCCGTAGGTCAGCAGAAGATATTCGGTAAACGCCCCTACGATAGGATAGCTTAATCCGCAGTCCAAAGCAAAAAAGCGTTCGTTTTCCAGAAGGCAGTTGAAAGGCGGCAGTCGGTTTTCTTCTCGGTAATACAACGCCCATTCGAAATTACAGATTCCCCACCACTGCCTGTCAAAGGCCATGGCCAATCCCTCCCGGACAGCGGCCTGAGGCGGCTTATGGAGAAAAAAGCTGATCAAGTGTGCGTCCTCATGAAACCCGTCGCAGCGGCAGCGCTCATTGTACACGGCATAGATTCGGTCGGGTTCCCGGGCAAACCCGTCGCATGGTTCCTCATCGCCGTAATACGCCCCTACCTCCTCCGGCGTTTCGCAAAGGAAATACTGCAGTTTCCGGTCCGGTTTCACCTGCAGCACCCGGCAGATGTAGGCGAAGCATTTTTCCTGCCGCAAGGCGAGCTCCCGGATATGTTTTTCTGCAAAGCTGCCCGCCGAATAGTGGAAACGGTAATGTTCGCTTTCGAAGCACGGCACAGGAATCTCTCCTTTTCCTTTTTTCTGCATTATAGCATTTCTTTCGCCGCCCATCCACCCGGAAACTTTCTCCGTTTTCGTCAAATCTTTCCCTTGTCTTCCGAAAAATGTCATGATAAGATGGGTTGTACACTGGAAAGGGGAAAGATACATATGCAGATCGGGTTTGACAATGACAAATACACGGCCATGCAGTCCGAGCGTATCCGCCAGCGCATCGACACTTTCGGCGGAAAGCTCTACATGGAATTCGGCGGCAAGCTCTTTGACGACTATCACGCTTCCAGGGTGCTTCCCGGCTTTCTGCCCGACAGCAAGGTGCGGATGCTGCTGAATCTGAAGGATCAGGCCGAACTGGTCATTGTCATCAACGCGGATGATATTGAAAAAAGCAAGGTACGGGGCGACCTTGGTATTACCTACGACGCGGACGTGCTGCGGCTGATCGACGCGTTCCGCGGCATCGGCCTGTATGTGAGCAGCGTGGTCATGACCCGCTGGAACGACCAGCACAACGCTGTCCTGTTCAAGCAGCGGCTGGAAAACCTCGGGGTGCGGGTATTCCGCCATTTTACCATTGAGGGCTATCCCTACGATGTGGAACAGATCGTCAGCGACAACGGTTTCGGCCGCAATGAATATGTAGAAACGACCCGTCCCCTGGTGGTGGTAACGGCTCCCGGCCCGGGCAGCGGCAAGATGGCCGTCTGTCTGAGCCAGCTGTACAAGGAGCACCAGCGGGGCGTTCAGGCGGGCTATGCCAAGTTCGAGACCTTCCCCATCTGGAATCTTCCCCTGAACCACCCGGTGAACGTCGCCTACGAAGCCGCCACCGCCGATCTGGACGACGTGAACATGATCGACCCGTTCCATCTGGAAGCCTACGGTGAGACCACCGTCAACTATAACCGGGACGTGGAGATCTTCCCCGTGCTGAAGGCCGTATTCGAGCGCATTTACGGCACTTCGCCCTACAAATCCCCCACGGACATGGGCGTAAATATGGCGGGCAACTGCATCATTGACGACGAAGTCTGCCGGGAAGCCGCCCATCAGGAGATCATCCGCCGCTACTTTGCGGCCCGCTGCCTGCTGGTGGAGGGTCACACGGAGCAGAGCGAAGTAGACAAGCTGAAAATGATCTATCAGAAGGCGGGGCTGAACCCGGAAATGCGTCCTGTGATCGCCGCTGCCCGTCAGCGGGCCGAGGAGACCAGCGCCCCCGCGCTGGCGCTGGAGCTGCCGGACGGCACTATTGTCACCGGCAAGACCTCCAGCCTGCTGGGGCCGTCCGCCGCAGTGCTTCTGAACGCGCTGAAAAAACTGGCCGGCATCAACAAGAAGATCCGTCTGATCTCCCCCACCGTCATCAGTCCGCTTCGGTCCCTCAAGTGCGACTATCTGGGCAACCACAACCCCCGGCTGCACAGCGACGAAGTGCTGGTGGCGTTGTCCATCTGCGCCGCCACAAACGAGACCGCCGCGCTGGCCATGCAGCAGCTGCCTCTGCTGGCGGGCTGCGAGGCGCACTCCACCGTCATTCTGCCGCAGGTGGACAGCAACATTTTCCGCCGCCTGAAGGTGAATGTCACCTGCGACGCCAAATACCAAAGTCACAAGCTCTACCACAAGAAATAAGCTTTTTGCCCCTCCGGCTGTTTTCCCATGGCCGGAGGGGCTTTGCAATGTTCCTTTTCCCTTTTTCAAAAAAATTTTCGGATGCCCGTTTTATGCTTGACCTTTCCAAAAGCCTTTATGATGACTGGCAACGTCGTCGGAAGACGGCTCACAATGAATTGGTCGTATGGCTCAGTTGGTAGCGCAAGGGTTGCGGCAAAAAAGGCGCCCTCGAGTGCCAGACGATGGAATGCAGCCTGTTCGGACAGAAAACGGCCTCCGTCTGCCCGGTATACGGCGAGAACGGCTGCAGGATCGCTGCAGTTCTGCTTTCTGCGGCGGTCTTTGTTTGCGGAACAGAAATCAGAAAGCGCTCATGCCCAGGTTCTTTTGGGCGTGAGCGCTTTTGCGGCCAAAAACGGCGGGAAAGTCAGAGACGGGCTTTGGCCTCTCAGCCTTTGATGCCCTCCGAGGCGATCCCGCGGATCAGATGCTTCTGGAGAAAGAGAAACAGGATCAGCAGCGGCAGACAGGTCACGACCACGCCCGCCATCGTCAGGTTCAGCCGGTTAAAATAGGTGTCCTTCAGGGTGTTGAGACCCACGACCATGGTGAAGCGCTCCTCGCTCATGACAAAGGTGGAGGGCACCATATACGAATTCCAGCTCTGCACAAAGTTGAAGATCGTCACCGTGGCCACAATGGGCTTGGACAGAGGAAGCACAATGTGGAAAAAGCTCCGAAAGAAGCCGAGCCCGTCTACCCGCGCCGCTTCCAGAAGATCGCCGGGGAAGGAAAGATAAAACTGCCGGGACATAAAGATATACAGCGTGTTCATCATATAGGGGACGATCAGGCCGACGAGGGTATCGTTCCAGCCCAGCCGGGTGATCATGATATACTGCGGCGTCAGCAGCACCTGAAAGGGCACCATCATGGTCAGAAGGACGATCGTAAAAACGACGCTCCGGCCGGGAAACCGCAGCTTTGCCAGCGAGTAGCCTGCCGGAACGGTGATGCACAGCTGGGAGAGCAGGGTCAGGCCCGCTACGATCACCGTATTTTTCAGCCATACGAAAACAGGATAATTCGTAAAAAGATCCTGATAGACGCTCAGCGTGAACTGATCCGGCGAAACCAGCCTTTCGACCTTGTCCAGAGGCAGGAAGGAGTTATACAGGGCGTAGAGAAGGGGAACCACAAACACCGCTCCCAGGATCAGGATCAGGAGCCGAAACGGAAGTTTTGCAGTTTTGCTCATGGGTCAACGCTCCTTTCTCAATCCTGATCGCCGGAATCGGTGATCCGATTCTGGATCAGGTTAACGGCGACAATGATCAGCAGCAGTACAATGGCTACCGCGCAGCCGTAGCCGACCTTATAGTAATTGAAGCTGTTCATATAGAAATACGTCAGCAAGGTGGAGGAAGCGCCTGCCGGGGAGCCAAGTCCGCCGCCCGCGCCGCCGCAGATGGCGGCGATCTGGTCATAAACCTTGAAGGCCTGGATGATGGCGTAAACGACCACCAGATAGGTGGTAGGCTTTAGGAGGGGAAGCGTGATATAGCGGAAGGTTTTCCACTTTCCGGCCCCGTCGATGACGGCGGCTTCATAGACCTGCGCCGGAATGGTCTGAATTCCCGCCAGATAGTAGACGGTATAGAATCCCACCATCTGCCAGATGAACAGGATGGAGATGAAGGGCATCACCAGATGAATGCTGGCATACCATGTGACGTTTTCAACGCCAAGCCGGGAAAAGAAGACGGTCACGGCGCTGTCCTTGACAAACAGATGCATGAAGACCGTCGCCACGGCCACGCCGGAGATCGTGTAGGGGATAAAGCTGATGGTGCGGAAAACGCCGCGGCCCCGGAAGCTGCTGTTCAGGATCAGTGCCAACGCCAAAGCCAGTACTGTGACCACTGGTACGGTGACGGCAACAAACCACAGCGTATTTTTCAGCGCCAGCAGGAATTTGGGATCCTGAAACATATGGATATAGTGGTCCAGCCCCACGAAGGCCCGGGCTTTGGGTTTGAGGTAGTTGTAATCCAGAAAGCTCATGCCCACGCACTGCAGAAAAGGATATAAAAACCAGATCAGCCAACAGACCGTCGCAGGGAGGATGAAGATCCAACCGGCCGCTTTTTCATTTCTGGAAACCGCTTCCCGGAATCGTGTTTTCTGTTGCTTCGCTTTTTTTCTCATGCCCGCACGTTCCCCCAATACGCCCGCGCTGGCGCGGGTCCGTTATTTGATAGAATTCATTCCGAAATAAGAATAAACCGGCAGCGCGGGGGTTTCATTACAGAATTCTGCTATTTCTTAAGAAAATTCGCTGATTTCGCGGTGGAGAAGGCTGGAGCAGTGGGGAAAGCCTTCCTTTCAGCAGATTTTGTGAAGAAACAGCGTCATTCCATAATGAAGCCGCACGGCGAATGTGCTAAAATGCATCTTGGGATGGTGCGGATCTTGTAAAACAGGAGGGGTTCCATGAAGCTGAAGACCCGGATCAAAATTTCCATGGTAGGGATCATGGCCGCCATGGTGGCGATCTATACCGCCATTATTCTCGGCTCGACGATCCAGACCTACCGCAGGGACATGGAGGACTCTCTCCGTTCCGTCGGCGAACAGAAGCTGATGACGATGGACAGCCTAATGAACACCATGGTCACCATCACGGAAAAACCCCTGTTTGACAATACCATCCTGTCCATCCTGCGAAAAAGCGCGGAGGATTACCGTCAGGCGCAGACGGGCTATCAGCAATATCTGGACTACGAAACGGTAAACGCCCGGCTGTATACCGAGATGTTTTATGAAAACGAATATGTTTATTCCATTACCCTGTTCGGGTTTCATACGGAGACCGCTTATACCAAACAGCGGAGCGGCAAGGGGCTGCTGCCCGGCGATCCCCGGGAGGCGGAATGGGTTCAGCGGCTTCGGCAGACCAACGGCCGTCAGGCGCTGATCTTTCCCCTGCGGGAAGATGATCTGTACCCGGGCGAAGAACCGGTAATCTCCGTGGGCCGGCTGCTGATGGATCCCATCGGCCAGCAGCCGCTGGGTCTGATCCGTGTGGACATTGCCGCCCGGGATCTGAAGAACATCCTGGAGGGCGATGAAGACACGCAGGTGGTGCTTCTCAGCGAGGCCGAGGAGCTGCTGTATACCTCGCTGCCGTCCGGCGAATGGCGGGAAGAGTTGGAACGCCTGCGCCCCAGCCGCGTGACGGTGTCCAGCCGGTCCCGGCAGTTCGGCTTTTCCCTGACCAGTCTGGCTCCAAAGGATCAGCTGAAGCGAAATATCCGCCGGACGCTTTTGACCATGATCCTCCTGACCGGCGCGTTCGGGGCGCTGATCCCCTTTATTACGGAACTGATCACCCGCAACAGCATGAAACCCATCAGCGAGATCAACCAGCTTATGAAGGAGGTACGCGCCGGTGACCTGTCCGTTCGGGCTAAGGTGGAGACAGGCGGTGAATTTGCCGAGGTATGCGATTCCTTCAATAAAATGATCATCAATACCGAACAGCTCATCCGGCAGGTGAAGCTGCAGGAGCGGGAAAAGATGGAGGCCGAATATCAGGCGCTTCAGGCTCAGATCTCGCCTCATTTTATGCTCAATACCCTCAACACGATCAAATGGATGGCGGTTATTCAGGGAGCCCGGACCATCGAGCAGGCGCTGAACGCATTTTCGCAGCTTCTCTCCTTTGCCGTGCGGGAAAAGAGTGAAAAGATCCCGATCCGCAAGGAACTGGACATGATGCGGTATTACACGGAGATCCTTTCCCTGCGCTATTTTGACCGGTTCCGCATCCGCTACGACGTAGACAAGGCGGCGCTGGACTGCTGCACCTTAAAATACATTCTTCAGACGCTGGTGGAAAACAGTATTTTTCACGGTCTGGACCTTGTGGAACGTTCCATTGAAATTCGCGTCCAGATCCGCCGTGAGCCGGACCGGATCGTTTATGAGGTGCAGGATAACGGCGCGGGCATGTCGCCCGCCCGGATCGAGGAAGTCCTTCATCAGAAGCACCTCAAGGGAAAGGGCATGATGAAGATCGGGCTGTATAACATCCAGCAGCGGATCCGACTGGTATTCGGTGAAGAATATGGCATATCCATTCGCAGCGAAGAAGGAGCGTATACCGTCGTGCGGGTGGAAATTCCGGTTTTGGAGGCGGAAGATGTTTCGGATAGCGATCGTTGACGATGAATCCTATGTCCGGATGGGCCTGAAAACCATTGCGGAAAAGGAAGGAAAGTATACGGTGGTGGGCGAGGCGGACAACGGCGCTTCCGCCGTCCAGATGATTATGCAAAAACAGCCGAATGCGGTATTTTTGGATATTACCATTCCCGGACTGGACGGAATGGAGGTACTGAAGGAAATTCGGCAGAGGGGCTATTCCGGGCATGTGACCATGCTGACCTGCCATGATGAATTTCGCCTGGTGCAGCAGGCGCTTCGGCTGGGGGCGGACGATTATGTGCTGAAAAACGATCTGGCAGAGGAAAGCTTTTCTCAATATCTGAAAAAGCTGAGCGCCCGGCAGACGGAGACGGCCGAAGAAAAACGGCTTCTGGAGGAAGAACAGACAGCTCAGCAATACAAGGACAATTTTCTTCGAAACATTCTTCGCATGGGCTGTACGGATCGGGAAATGTTTCTGCGGGGCTGCGAGAACCATCATATTCGGTTCAAGCCGAACGGAATTTATATCCTGACCTTTTCGTTCCGGCATTGGGAAAGCCTTGTGGCCCGATACCGGGGAAGCGACCTGCATGTGTTTTTCCGGGCCGTAGACGCTATCGTCCGGGAGGTGCTGCAGAATCAGGATGAATGGGAGCTGCTGTATACGGAGCCGTATCTGTGCCATCTCCTGTTTACCTGCTCGGGAGAGCCGAGCGCCCGGAAGCTGGAGGAGCAGCTGAATGGCATGGTCAGAAAGCTGGCTTTTCATTTTGAACGGATGCTGGAGGCAGACGCCGTGATCGTCGTATACCGAAACGCCTATCCGCCGGAGAAATTGAATCAGGGCTATGAACGGGCCTGCCAGCTTCTGGAGCAGAGCTGGTTCTATCCCGATAAAAAGCTGTTTTGGGAGGGCATACTCCATCCCCGGCAGGAGGCGGAGCTTGGTTCGCTGGCCTGCCGGCTGAAGGAAGCGGACGAGCCGGAAAAGATAGAGGCCGTCCTTCGAAAATGGCTGGCCGCGCAGGGAGAAAATTTTATCGACCGCAAGGCGTTTCTGGAAACCCTTCGCGAGTCTCTGACCCGGCTGGACGGGATGTATCCGGGAGCGGCGGCGCTGGAAGGCGATGATTGCGCCAGCATTGCGGAAATGCTGCATCAGCTCTCTTCGCTGCAGCGTTCCGAAGGGGAAAAGGAATACAGCTATCTGGTAAAACAGGCGCTTCTCCTGATGAATCACGATCTTCGGGAAAAGACTTCACTGGAAGATGTGGCGGGCAGGCTGGGGATCAGCGCCGGTTATTTCAGTCATATTTTTTCCGAAGAAGTGGGCGAATCCTTTTCCCGCTACATGATCCGCCAGCGGATTGAAAAAGCGCGGAAGCTGATCCTGACCACCAATCTGAAATACTATGAAATTGCCGAACAGTGCGGCTTCAGCTCGCCGGTCCACTTCAACAATACCTTTAAGAAGCTGTGCGGCATGACCCCGAATCAATACCGAAACAGTGGAAAGCGCTGACGGCCTGCAAAATCCGTTTTTTTATAGAAATAGCAAATTTCTGTAATGAAAAGCGGCCGGTAAAGTTCTATGCTAACCTTACCAATCAACCTAAAGGAGGCTCATCTCATGGCAACCAAGAAAATCGTTTCCCTGTTTCTGGCTCTTCTGATGGCGCTGGTTCTGTGCGTGACCGCCGGCGCGGAGGAGGGCGCCACCATTACCGTTGGTTTCTGGGGTTCTTCCGGCGAGGACAAGGCCATCGACGCCGCGCTGGAGGGCGTTCTGGAAGCGATTCCCGGCGTAAAGGAAGTCAAAAAGGTGCAGTATCCCAGCGCCAATGATTTCTACGAGAAGCTGCCCGGTCAGTTCGTGGCCGGTACTGCTCCCGATGTGGTCGTGGCCACCAACGAACGGCATTTGCAGCTGATCGACAACGGCGTGCTGGCGCCGCTGGACAGCTATGGCTTCGATCTGACCGGCTATGCCGAAAACGCCGTGCAGGCATGGAACTACGAAGGCGTGCAGTATGGGATCCCCATGACCGCTGCTCCCGCTCTGTTCGCCATCAATGTGGATCTGTGGAACGCTGCCGGTCTGGGCGATTACCCGACTACCATGGAAGAAGTGTATGAAGCCGCCAAGACCCTGACGAAGGACGGCGTGGTGGGTTTGTGCATTCACGACGGCTCGCTGTTCGCGACTACGCAGTATCTGAACGCGTTCGGCGGCGGTTGGAACGGCACCCATGACATCGACCGTCAGGAGAACATCGACGGTCTGGATTTTGTCTTCAAAATGTTTGACGAGGGAGTTGCCGCCGCTCCCCGCACGCTGGGGCTGGGCTGGGACGGCGAAGTTTTCGCTGCCGGCAAGGCTGCTATGACCACTGCGGGAACCTGGTATGTGAACCTGATGCGGGAATCTGCCCCGGATACGAACTATGTGTTCATTCCCTTCCCCGGCGGAAACGGCAAGACCGGCTGCACGCTTCATTCCTATGGTGCGGCTGTGATCGCGGACGGCGAGAATGAAGATCTGGCTGCGCAGGTGGCCTATTATATGGCCCGTCAGGAGTCTCAGGAGAAGCGTGCGGAGCTCATGGGCGACCGTCCCTGCATGGAAGCGGCGCTGCCGGTATTCCAGGCTGCCAATCCCGCACTGGCCGTGATCGACGAATACATTGCCGAAGCCAAGGGCTTCAATTATCCGGGTGATCAGGCGTTTACTACCGATCTGGTAAACGCTCTGCAGGCCCATATTCACGCTGGCGACACGACCAGCGCCGCGGATGTGCTGAAAACGCTGGCGGCCACTTACGGAAAGTAAGAAGCTGTTCTGATCCAATCGTTACAAGAAAAAGCCTCCTGTCACAGAACCGGCTCTGTGGCAGGAGGCTCTCTTTGGAAAGACGGGCATTTGCGTAAAACGAAAAGGAGAAAGAGCGGTCGCACTGACCGATGATATAAACTGCAGGGAGGATTTCCTACGATCGAGGATGCCTTTGCTCTTCTGAGAGATCGTCCGACAGGGGAAGCCGACGATACACGATGGAATCGTAAGCAGAGTCGCATATGGGCTTGACTTCCTAAAACCCCCGGCAGAGGGCATCACTTCCTGCACTTTCACAATGGAATGCTTTAGTCTGTCTTTGGGGCTGACCAGAACGGATCACTTCTTTACGAAGAAAATGCCAAAATGGGATTTTTATGCTTGACTTTTCCAAAAGCCTGTGTTATGATTAATGACGTCGTCGGAAGACGGTGTACAACGAATGGTCGCATGGCTCAGTTGGTAGAGCACATCGTTCACATCGATGGGGTCACAGGTTCGAGTCCTGTTGCGACCACCAACCCGAAAAAGTCTTGAGAAATCAAGGCTTTTTCTTTTTTCCCTTCTCCCCCGGAGAGGGTGCATTTTTCCGCGCCGACA
>OIXH01004040.1_pt1 | contig 12332 bp, 11 predicted proteins | sample 1587741 | NCBI WGS metagenome assembly OIXH01 (sample SAMEA3888916, study PRJEB22519) | human gut metagenome | biome: human gut; feature: human-associated habitat; material: faeces | place: Denmark | collected 2011 | reverse complement strand
GTATTTCAAGATTTTCAAACCGATAAGCTGGGGCGAAAGACCCGCTGAGCGCCGCAGACGATTGATTCAGGGGTTCCCTGATTATACCATAAATTTCCCGTTCTGTCTATGCAAAATGCCGGAAACGGGCAGTCCCGTCTCCGGCATCAGTCGTTTATTTTGTTCCGAAAATGCGGTCGCCGCAGTCGCCCAGACCGGGGACGATATAGGCGTGTTCATTGAGGCACTGGTCGACGGCCGTGACGATGATGTCGATGTCCGGATGTGCCTTGGCGACGGCGTCGATGCCCTCGGGCGCGGCGATGATGTTCATCAGCGTGATGGACTTGCAGCCGTATTCGTTCTTCAGCACGTCGATGGCCGCGATTGCGCTGCCGCCGGTGGCAAGCATCGGGTCAACGATGAAAACCTGACGCTCGGAGATATCGGGCGGCATCTTGCAGTAATATTTCACCGGCTCATGGGTCTCCGGGTCGCGGAAGAGGCCGATATGACCGACCTTGGCCGACGGGATCAGGCTGATCATCGAATCGACCATGCCCAGTCCTGCGCGCAGGATCGGCACGATCGCCAGCTTCTTGCCGGCCAGCACGCGCACGGTCGCCTTGGCGACGGGGGTCTGGATCTCGACCTCCTTCGTGGGCAGGTTGCGCGTCGCCTCATAGCACATCAGCGCAGCGATCTCTCCGACAGCCTCGCGGAATTCCTTGACGCCGGTGTTGACGTCACGCAGGATCGACAGCTTGTGCTGCAGCAACGGATGCTCAAGAATTTGCACTTTCCCCATGTGTTTCCTCCTTCTGTAAACGCGCAGCGCGTTCGCGCTCCGCTTGAGACAGGCGCAGATAGTTCGGGGTCAAGGCCGCGCCGTCGCAACGCTCGCCGGCCAAAAGCCGCGCGTGCGCCAGCAGCGCCACGCCCGAAGCTCTCTGCATTCTCTGATGCTCGGCGGCAAGGCGGCAATCCGGCATTGCCGTTCCGATGGTATTATAGCATAGCTGCGCCCCATCGCCAACTATTATTTTCGGTTTTTCTGTTTTTTTCAGCTCGGCCTCCAGCTTTTCGAGCGAGACCGCGCCGTCCTCGGTCAGACGGGTCAGCACTCCGCCCGAGCAGGAAAACAGCGCGCGGTAGACCTGCTCGCGCCGCGCGTCCATTGCGCAGCAGACCACGCCCTCGAACGCCGCCGCCTGCTGCGCCATCGCCTCGAGCGTCGAGACGCCGACGCAGGGCAGCTCGCGCGCCCACGCGAAGCCCTTGGCCGCGGCAATGCCGATGCGGATGCCGGTGAAGCTGCCCGGCCCGGCGGCGCAGGCGACGGCCGTGACGTCCCGCACGGTGCGGCCGCAGGTCTCGAGCAGCTCCTGCCCCATTTGCAGCAGCGTGCGGCTGTGCGTCAGGCCGCAGTTGAGATAACTCTCGCCGAGCAGAACGCCGTCCTCCAGCAGAGCGACCGAGGCCGCCTTGGCGGAGGTCTCAAAGGCAAAGATCAGCATATTCCGCGCCTCCTTCGATCGTGATACGGCGGCGGTCGCCGCCCAGCGGCTCGATCGTGACATGGATTGCGCCGGAGAGCGCCTCCTCGACGTTCTCGCTCCACTCCACCGCGCAGACGCCGCCGCGCGCGAGATAATCCTCCCAGCCGATGTCGAACAGCTCGTCGGCCGAGCCGAGCCGGTACATATCAAAATGGAACAGCGGCAGACGCCCGTCGGGATATTCGTTGACAATGGTGTACGTCGGGCTTGTGACGCGCATCTGGCTGCCCAGTCCGCGCGCAAGCCCGCGCGTGAACGCCGTTTTGCCCGCGCCGAGGCCGCCGTGATAGGCGATGACCGCGCCGCCGTGCAGCGCCGCGCCGAGCCGCTGTCCGAGCGCCTCCGTCTCCTGCGGTGAGCTTGTGATAACCTGCATCTGCGCACTCCCCTTCCGTTTTCTGGTTATAGATTATAGCACGGAATTCGTTTTTTTGCAAAAGGAACTTTCCCCATTTGACAGATTCGGCAAAGAATGCTATAATGCTCTGTATGAATGCTCTCATTTTTCGGAACAGGAGGTGCTTGGATGGGCGGATTCATGAATCGGATGCGGGAGGCCGCAAAAAAAGGCGACATGATCCTTCTGGCGCTGTGCGTGATCGCGTCGCTGTTCGGCATCGTGCTCATCGCGGGCACGACCACCAACGCGACGGTCTCGGAAAATACCAGCCGTTATATCCTGATCCAATCCGGCTGCCTGATCGCCGGAATTTTCATCTATCTGCTGCTGACGACCTTCGACATCGATATTCTCGCCAGCCAGCGCGCGATTCTCTTCGCGTTCAACACGATCTTCATCCTGATGCTGCTGGTCTGGGGCGTGCAGGGCGAATCCGGCAACAGAAGCTGGCTGCATTTCCCCTTCCTGCCCTTCAACATCCAGCCGGCCGAGGTGGTCAAGCTGACCTATATCCTCATTCTGGCCAAGTCCATGAGTCTGCATCAGACGCGCATCTCCTCGCCGCGCAACGTTGTGCCGCTCACGCTGCAAATGATCTACATCGTCGTGCTGATCGTCGGCATCTCCAGCGACACGGGCGTCGCGCTGATCTTCATCTTTATTTTCATCGCCATGGCCTTTGTCGGCGGCGTGGGCTGGTATTGGTTCGCCGCGGCCATCGCCGCGCTCGGCGTCTCCTATCCGTATCTCTGGAAATACGCGATCCGAACCGACCAGAAAAACCGCATCCTCGCGCTGTACGACCCGACCATCGACCCGGAGGGCCTGGACGAAATGTGGCAGACCAACCAGAACCTCAAGGCGCTGCGCAACGGCGGCCTGACCGGGCAGGGGCTGGGCAAGGGCAGTCTGACGAACGTCGGCGCGCTCCCCGCGCGTCACACCGACTCGATCTTCTCGGCAACCGGCGAGCAGCTCGGGATGGTCGGCTGCATTCTGATGCTCATTCTGCTCATCGCGATCGTCGCGCGCGTGATTTACGTCGCGGCCAGAACGCCGGACTTCACCAAGCGCATGATCTGCGTCGGCATTGCCTCGATGTTCATCTTCCAGATCCTCATCAACATCGGCGTTTGCGTCGGTCTTGTGCCGGTCATCGGTCTGGCGCTCCCCTTCTTCAGCTATGGCGGCAGCTCGATCATCACCTCCTTCATGGCCGTCGGCATCGTCTCGGGCATCAGGATGCGACCATCGCCCGACATCAACGCGCACTATATCCGTCCCTACTGACCCCAAAGCGGAAGCTCTGTTTGGAGCTTCCGCTTTTTTCGGCGCGGCCGGGTGCACGATGCGGATAGCGGTAATGCAAAAATAAAACTTGCATTTTCTCCGCAAACTATATATAATGTAAGCGAAAAATTTCAAGAAGGAGATTTTTAACTATGCCTCTGGTAACTACAACCGAAATGTTCAAGAAGGCCTACAACGGCGGCTATGCCATCGGCGCCTTCAACGTGAACAACATGGAAATCGTGCAGGGCATCACCGAGGCCTGCAAGGAGGAGCACGCTCCCGTGATCCTTCAGGTCTCCAAGGGCGCCCGCGCCTATGCCAACCACACCTATCTGGTCAAGCTGGTCGAGGCGGCCGTGCTTGATTGCCCCGACATTCCCATCGCGCTGCATCTGGATCATGGCCCCGACTTCGAGACCTGCAAGAGCTGCATCGACGGCGGCTTCACCTCCGTCATGATCGACGCCTCCTCCAGACCCTTTGCCGAGAACATCGAGATCACCCGCAAGGTCGTTGAGTATGCGCATGACCACGGCGTCGTCGTTGAGGCCGAGCTGGGTACGCTGGCCGGCGTTGAGGACGAGGTGAAGGTCTCCGCCGAGGATTCCTCCTACACCCATCCCGAGGAGGTCGAGGAATTCGTCGCCAAGACCGGCTGCGACTCTCTGGCCATCGCCATCGGCACCTCTCACGGCGCCTATAAGTTCACGGCTGCGCAGTGCACCAGAAACGAGAAGGGCGTTTTGGTTCCGCCTCCCCTGCGCTTCGATGTTCTGCATGAATGCGAAAAGCGTCTGCCCGGCTTCCCGATCGTTCTGCACGGCTCTTCCTCCGTCCCGCAGGAGTTTGTCAAGATGATCAACACCTACGGCGGCAAGATGCCCGACGCGGTCGGCATCCCCGAGGAGCAGCTGCGCGAGGCCGCCCGCAGCGCGGTCTGCAAGATCAACATCGACTCCGACCTGCGTCTGGCCATGACCGGCACGATCCGCAAGTATTTTGCGGAGCATCCGGATCATTTCGATCCGCGTCAGTACCTCAAGCCCGCCCGCGCCAACATCAAGGAAATGGTTCGCCACAAGCTGGTGGACGTCCTCGGCTGTGCCGGCAAGGCTTAATCACAGCTTCTGTTTGGAACAAAACCCCCGGAGCGTTGCATTTGCAGTGCTCCGGGGGTTTGTTTCAGGCCGCCGGCTTCCCCGGCGGCCTTTTGTTATTTCTTTTCGTCCAGATAGCGGCAGGCACTGAGTGCGGCGGCCGCGCCGTCGGCAATCGCCGTCGCGACCTGCCGAAAGGCCTTCGTGCGGCAGTCGCCCGCAGCGAATACGCCGGGGGTACGCGTCGTGCAGCCCTCGTCGGCGATCAGATAGCCCCGCTCGTCCCGCGCAGCCACGGCGGCATAGGGCGCGTTGTCCGGCTCGGTGCCGACGGCAAGGAACACGCCGTCGACAGGCAGTTCGCTCTCCGCGCCCGTTTCGGTGTTCTTCAGGCGCACGCCCGTCAGCGTCTCGCCGCCGAGATAGGCCGTCACAACGGTCGAGAAGCGGATTTCGACGTTTTTCCGCTCCCGCAGCGCCTCGGCGAGCCGTTTTTCGCCTGTCAGGAACGCCAGATTCTGCACGATCACGACCCGCTCGCAGGTCTCTGAGAGCAGCAGCGCCTCCTGCAGGGCGGTGTTGCCGCCGCCGACCAGCGCCACGGTGCGCCCCTTGAAAAACGCCCCGTCGCAGACCGCGCAGAAGGACACGCCGTTGCCGATGCGCGCCTCCTCGCCGGGCAGGTGCAGGCGGCGGTGCCGCGCACCGGCGGCGATGATGACCGCGTCGGCCTCATAGACGTCGTTCTCGCCGATGACCCGCTTACCCTGCGCGCCGTCCTCCACGGACACAACGGTGTCCATGTCGACGTCCGCGCCGAGCTGCATCGCCTGCTCAAGCATCCGCTGGGCAAGCTCGTTTCCGGAGATCTCCGCAAAGCCCGGGTAATTTTCCAGCTTGGGGGAATAGGTGATCTGCCCGCCGAAGGTGTCCTTTTCGAGCACGAGGACGGATTTCCCGGCTCTGCGGGCATAGATCGCAGCCGTCAGCCCCGCAGGGCCTGCGCCGACGACCAGTATGTCGCAGCGGCGGCTCAACGGTTGGCCTCCGCAAAGGCGCGGATGTTCGACGGATTTTCCACACGCTTGAGCACGGTCTCGCCGTCGAGCACGAGCAGCGTCGGCGCCTGCTTCACGCCGAAGCGGCGCGCGGCGTCCGGGTCGAGGTCGACCAGCACCGTGTCATATTGCAGCCCGGCATCGGTCAGGAATTTCTTTGCCATGACGCATTTCGGGCAGGTCGCCGTCGTGAAGAGCACGAGGCGGCCGTTTTGGCAGTCGGCCGGGCTTGTCTCGGCCGGCTTCTGCTCCGGCTGCTCGCCGAAGCGGTGCGCCAGCGATGCGCCGACGTCATAGACCTTGCGATCCTTGAACTCCTGCGCCTTGCCGTCGTTCCAGTTCTGCACGGGACGGTAGTAGCCGGTGATGCGGCTGTAGACCTCGGTCGTGCGGCCGCATTTCGGACAGGTGTACTGCTCCCCGCTCAGATAGCCGTGATCGGGGCAGACGGAATAGGTCGGCGAGATCGTGTAATACGGCAGCTTATAATTGTCCGCGATTTTGCGCACGAGGTTGGCCGCCGCGCGCCAATCCGGCAGCTTTTCGCCGAGGAAGGCGTGGAAGACCGTGCCGGAGGTATAGAGCGTCTGCAGGCGGTCCTGAATGTCCAGCGCGGAGAAAATATCCTCGGTGTAGCCGACGGGCAGGTGCGACGAGTTCGTGTAATACGGCGTGCCGTTGTCCTTGGCGGCGGTGATGATGTCGGGGAAATCCTTCTTGTCGTGCTTGGCCAGACGGTAGGTCGTCGATTCGGCCGGGGTCGCCTCGAGGTTGTACAGGTCGCCGTACTGCTCCTGATAGTCGCTCAGACGCTCGCGCATATGGTTGAGCACCTCGACGGAGAAGTCCTGCGTCTCCTTGTGGGTCATGTCCATGCGCAGCCATTTGGCGTTCAGGCCGACCTCGTTCATGCCGATCAGGCCGATGGTCGAGAAATGGTTCGCAAACGTGCCCAGATAGCGCTTGGTGTAGGGATAAAGCCCCTCGTTCATCAGGCGGGTGATGACGTCGCGCTTGATCTTCAGCGAACGCGCCGCGATGTCCATCAGGCGGTCGAGCCGCTGATAGAACTCGTCCTTGTCCTTGGAAAGATAGGCGATCTTCGGCATGTTGATCGTCACGACGCCGACCGAGCCGGTCGACTCGCCCGAGCCGAAATAGCCGCCGGACTTCTTGCGTAGCTCGCGCAGGTCGAGACGCAGGCGGCAGCACATCGAGCGCACGTCGCTCGGCTGCATGTCGCTGTTGACATAGTTGGAGAAATACGGCGTGCCGTATTTGGCCGTCATTTCAAAGAGCAGGCGGTTGTTCTCGGTCTCCGACCAGTCGAAATTCTTCGTAATGGAATAGGTCGGGATGGGGTACTGGAAGCCGCGGCCGTTGGCGTCGCCCTCGATCATGACCTCGATGAAGGCGCGGTTGACCATGTCCATCTCCCGCTTGCAGTCCTTATATTTGAAGGGCATCTCGCGGCCGCCGACGATCGCGGGCAGCTCGGCCATGTCGTCCGGGACGGTCCAGTCGAGCGTGATGTTCGAAAACGGCGCCTGCGTGCCCCAGCGCGACGGCGTGTTGACGCCGTAGATGAAGGACTCGACGCATTTTTTCACCTGCTCATAGCTCAGATCGTCGGCCTTGACAAAGGGCGCGAGGTAGGTGTCGAAGGACGAGAACGCCTGCGCGCCGGCCCATTCGTTCTGCATGATGCCGAGGAAGTTGACCATCTGGTTGCACAGGGAGGCCAGGTGCTTGGCCGGAGCGGAGGTGATCTTGCCGGGCACGCCGCCCAGTCCTTCCTGAATGAGCTGCCGCAGCGACCAGCCCGCGCAGTAGCCCGTGAGCATGGACATATCATGGATGTGCAGGTCGCAGTTCTTGTGCGCCTGCGCGATTTCGTCGTCATAGATCTCGCTGAGCCAGTAGTTGGCCGTGATCGCGCCGGAGTTTGAGAGGATCAGACCGCCGACGGAGTAGGTCACGGTGGAATTCTCCTTCACGCGCCAATCCTGCACCTTGACATAGCTGTCAACGAGCGCCTTGTAGTCCAGCAGCGTCGTGCGCATGTTGCGCATTTTTTCGCGCTGGCGGCGGTAGAGGATATACGCCTTGGCAACGTCATCGTAGCCCGCGCGGATCAGCACGGATTCCACGCTGTCCTGAATATCCTCCACGGCGATTTTGCCGTCCTTGATCTTCGGCTCAAAATCCGCCGTGACCTTCAGCGCCAGAAAATCGATCGTCTCGTCGTTATATTGCTTATTTTGGGCGTCGAACGCCTTGCGGATTGCCTGACTGATTTTTTTCAGGTCAAAGCTGACCGTTTTGTCGTTCCGTTTGATTACCTGATACATAAGCTCCTCCTCTTTTTTACTCAGACCCCGCGCAGCTCCGTCTGCGGGATCCATTCCCTCGCCGCAGCAAGGCAGCGGCTGCGCTTCTCCTCGGAGACGGCGTGAAGCCCCGCCTCCAGCACGTCGCCGCTGTCGACAAATTGCTGCAAATAGTATCTCTGCGCGCCGCGCAGCCATGCGCCGATGGCCGAAAAATCCTCCGGCTCATGCAGCTCGTCGACCACCGTCGTGCGGAATTCATAGGGCACGCGCCCCTGCATCAGGAGCGCCGCGCTCTCGCGCACGGCCGGCAGCACGCCGTCCCGGCCGCAGGTCGCGGCGTATTTTTCCGGCGAATTTTTGATGTCCATCGCCATGTAGTCGACCAGCCCGGCCTCCAGCACCGCCCGCAGCGCGGCCGGATGCGTGCCGTTCGTGTCGAGCTTGACGGCAAAGCCCATGGCGCGGAGCTTGCTCAGCAGCTCCGGAAGCTCCGGCGCAAGCAGCGGCTCGCCGCCGGTCACGGCCACACCGTCGAGCAGCCCCTGTCGGCAGCGCAGGAAATCGAGCAGCTCCTCCTCGGAGATGCCCGGCACGCCGCGCAGCAGCCCCGCGTTGTGGCAGAAGGGGCAGCGCAGGTCGCAGCCCTGCAAAAAAACCGTGCAGGCCACGCGCCCCGGAAAATCCAGCAGCGTCAGCTTTTGCAGACCGCCGATCCGCACGGCACCCACCTCCTGTGCATAAGCTGTTTATATCTTGTGATTACGCATGATAATAGACACAATATCTTGTGTCTGTGGATAGTTTAGCATACTTGCCCCGGTCTGTCAACATCAAAGTTCGTCTTTCTTTGATACCATTTGTAATGCTTCCGTCAAATTTTACATGGAAACGGCTTGCGTTTTCCGGACGGGCATGCTATAATGCATCCATACGGTGCATTTACATGAAAACAAACAGAAGCAGGAGCACACACTATGAAAAAAATTTTCCGTCGGGGACTTTCGTTTCTTCTTGCAGCGATCCTGCTGCTCGGTTTGGGCGCGGAATGCTTCGCCGAGGGCACGCTGAGCGAGTTCACCGACCTCTCCTTTACCCTGCCGGGCGATCCCGGCACCGCGCGGCTTGCACCGCAAAACACCTCCGCCGGCGAGACGCTGTTCCTGCCGTCGCAGGCCGCCTGCAAGGCGCTGACCGTCCACTTCACGCCCAATAACACGGCGGCGGAGTTCACCGCTGTCGGCGCGCTCGGCACGGCGGAGCTTTCCGACGGCGCGTCGCTCGATCTTCCGGCTCTCTGCGGCGCAGGCGACCGCTTCGAGCTGACGCTGCGCGCGGCCGTCAACGAGCTGGCGTGCGAGCGCAGGCTCACGGTCATCTGTACCGACGGCATCGCCAGTATGTACCTCAAGAGCGACGATCCGGTCGGGCACGGCCGCGAATGGGTCGAATCCACAAAATCGAACAAAGCCACCGGCACGATGCTGATGCTCGACGCTGCGGGCGAGGCCGTCTATGACGGCAAGCTGACGCAGATCAAGGGGCGCGGCAACTCGACCTGGCTTCAGGCAAAGAAGCCCTATCAGATCAAGCTGAAAGAGAAGGCTGACCTGCTGCAAAGCGGCGAGAAGGCAAACGCGAATAAGACATGGATCCTGCTGGCCAACGCCGTCGACGCATCGCTGCTGCGCAACCAGATCGTCTATACCATGGCCGGGCAGTCCGGTCTGGCCTGCGCCGTGCAGTGCCGCCCGGTGAACCTCTACTATGACGGCGAATACCGCGGCGCTTACCTGCTCAGCGAAAAGGTCGAGATCAACAAGGGGCGCGTGGATATCCACAAGCTCGAGGACGATTTTGAGACGGCCAACCCGGACGTGACCGATTTCGACGCGCTGAGCGTCGCCACGGACGTCACAGACAACGGCGCGGCCTATGTCTATTGCGAGGGGCTGAACACCCCGGCCGATTATTCCGGCGGCTATCTGCTCGAGATGGACACCAAGCCCCGCGCCGAGGCCGAAAAGTGCTATTTCCGCACGAAGCGTAATCAATACGTTGTAGTCAAAAGTCCGGAATTTTGCAGCAAGGACGCCATGGCCTATATCGCGGGCTATTATCAGGACTATGAGGACGCCATCTACGGCCACGGCACGAATCCCGAGACCGGCAAACCGCTCAGCGACTACGTCGACCTCGAGAGCGTCGCGCAGTGCTATCTGGTCAACGAGGTGACCAAAAACCTCGACACCTTCCGCTCCTCGGCCTACCTCTATAAGGACACCGGCGAGAGCGTCATGAAGATGGGGCCGATCTGGGACTATGACCTCTGCCTCGGAACGGGCGGCGAATACCCCACGGGCTTCTATTCGCTGCTGCATCCGCTGGTTCTGCAGCTCTATCAGTACGGCGATTTCCGCGTCACCGTCCGCGAGGTCTATGAGAACCGGATGCACCCGATCATCGGGCAGCTGCTCTCCGAGAAGGGTACGGCGCTGGCCTCCATCGCCGAGCTGCGCGACACGCTTGCCCCGTCTGCGGCCGCGAATGCCGTGCTCTGGGGCGGCACGGCCGGCCTCTGGAGCGAGCGCGTCGATGATGTCGCCGTCTACCTCCGCGAGCGCGACGCCTTCCTGACGGAGGCCTATTCCTCCTGGAACGGCGAGACCGCCGACCCGATCGCCGCGAAGGAATATTCCGACGTCCGTCCCGACGACTGGTATTTTGACAACATCATGCTCGCCACAAACGCGAAGCTCTTCGGCGGTATGCCCGACGGCAGCTTCCACCCCAACGACAACGCCACGCGCGCCGAGGCCACAAAGGTGCTCTATTCGATCTCCGGCGAGACCGTCTCCGGCGAGGGCTACGGCTTCAACGACACTGCGGCCGACGCTTGGTATATGCCCGCCATTCTCTGGGCAAAGCAGAGCGGCGTCGTCAACGGCTATGAGGACGGCAGCTTCCGCCCTGAAAATCCGATCACCCGCGAGGAATTCGCCGTTCTGCTCTATCGCATGAGCGGTTCGCCCGCCGTTGAGGCCGGCGACGCCGTCAAGGCCTGCAAGGACTTCGATCAGGTCTCGCTCTTTGCGCGCGACGCCATGACGTGGGCAGTCGAGAACCAGATCATCCGCGGCTATCTTGACAGCACGGTGCAGCCGCTCAACAGCATCACCCGCGCCGAGCTGGCCACCATGATTCTGCGGTATTACCGTCAATTTGTCGAACAATGAAGAACCGCCGCGGCGCACCGGAAATCGCGTGCGCCGCGGCACTTTTTGAGGCAGCTCCCCTATCAGCCCAGATTTAAAATACGCAGGATATCCTCGCGGGCGCGCAGACCCCGGATGCGCTGCTGCACCTCGCCGTTCTGCATCAGCACCAGCGTCGGAACGCTCAGAATGTCGAATTTGCGCGTCAGCGTCTCCTCCGCGTCAACATCCACGCGGCAGAACTTGCATTCCGCGCCGTAATCGGCGTCAAGCGCCTCCAGCGTAGGCGCAAACGCGCGGCAGGGGCCGCACCGATCGGCGTAAAAATCGATCAGAACCGGCCGCCCCGCGTGCTCGACCTCGCTGCGATAGTTTTCCATGGTCAGATCCGTCATAAAAATCGCCTCCCTGCATAGTATGCGCAGGGAGGCGAAAATTTTTCATATTTGGGCAGGAAATGCGCCGGAATCCGCTTATTTCACGGCGTCGACGATCAGCTGCACGCAGCGCTCCTCGCCGAGGACGCCGCTGTTCAGGCAAAGGTCGTAGTTTTTCGCGACGCCCCACGCCCGGCCGGTGTAGTTTTTGTAATAGACCATGCGCTTTTTGTCCTTGTCCTCCAGGCGCTTTTCAATGGCCTTTTCGTTCGCGCCGTAGCGCTCGATCACGCGCTTGGCGCGGCTTTCCATGTCCGCATGGATGAAGATGTGCAGGCAGCTTTCGTTGTCCCGCAGAATGTAGTCCGCACAGCGGCCGACGATTACGCAGTTCCCCTTTCTGGCCAGCTCCTCGATCACCATCGACTGCTCGATGTACAGCTTGTCATAGACCGACAGCGAATCGACCATGCGCTGGTTTGCCGTTGCCAACGAGAACAGCAGGCTGCTGCGCGCGTTGGCGTATTCGCCGCTCTCTTCAATAAATTCCGGGGAAAATCCGCTGCGCTGCGCGACCTCCTTGACCAGCTCGCCGTCGTAAAAGGCATAGCCCAGCTTTTCTGCGACCGCGCGGCCGATGCTGCGGCCGCCGCTGCCAAATTCCCGGCTGATGGTGATAATGTTCTTCATTGCAGCAACCTCCTTGCTTCTTTCGACTTCGGGGAACGCACGGGACGTTCTCCCTTCTGATTGTATTATATCACAGCTTATCCGATTTTGGAATCAAAATTTTCGTTGCTTTTCGCAAAAACGCCCGCCGCTTCTTCGCAGCGTGGAGCCGACTCCCCACCTCCGGCTTCTGCCGCGCGCTTTCCTTTTCGGAAAGCGGAGCGCCTCAGGCGGCGGCACAGAGACGCGTGTTTTTTGATACTAGGGGACCTCTGATTCAATATTTTAATCAAGGGGGAGCCTCTGAATAAATCAGCTGCGGCGCTCAGCGGGCCTTTTGCCCCAACTTATTGGT